>Ga0153997_1000235_pt1 | contig 16476 bp, 11 predicted proteins | sample TSNC081MetaG_FD_104750 | JGI IMG/M metagenome (GOLD analysis project Ga0153997, IMG submission 104750) | Attine ant fungus gardens microbial communities from North Carolina, USA - TSNC081 MetaG | ecosystem: Host-associated > Fungi > Mycelium > Unclassified | place: USA: North Carolina, Lumber...
ATGCAAAAGGTTATATTGGAATAGAAGACAATAAGCCGGATTGTATCTCCTTATTTGAAAAGCTGTTGGCAAATGAAGATCATATGGAAGTGAAAGCAGTAAGAACAAAATATCCGCAGGGGGCAGAACGTTCTTTAATCTTTGCAACCACAGGAAGAAAAGTCAATTCCTCTATGCTTCCGGCTGATGTAGGTTGCATTGTGCAAAACATTGATACCGTGGTAGGAATAAATAATTCCGTATATTTAGGACAGCCATTAATGCATCGTATTGTCACTGTCACTGGAGATGCAATTAAAGAGCCTCGGAACTTTCTTGTAAAAACAGGTATGATTTACGAAGAATTAATTGAGGAAGCCGGCGGTTTTACGCTGCAGCCTGAAAAAATCATTTCCGGAGGTCCAATGATGGGATTCGGACTCTTTGATCTTCAGGTGCCTGTTACCAAAACCTCATCCGCACTACTTTGCCTTGCGAAAGATGAAGTGAGCAGACAAGAGGAATCTAACTGTATCAATTGTGGTAAATGCGTAAACGTTTGTCCCGCAAGGCTGCTGCCTACAAGACTTTCCGCCTTTGCAAAGCGGCATGATACGGAAAGTTTTAAAAAATATAACGGCATGGAATGTTGTGAGTGTGGATGTTGCAGCTATTCATGCCCGGCAAAAATACCTTTGGCACAGACGATCAAATCTACCAGAAGAAGCATCTTAGCCAGTGCGAAAAAGAAATAGGGAGGAGAAGTAAATGAGCGGGTTATTACATGTGTCATCTTCACCTCATATAAGGTCTAAGGTGACAACAAGCAACATTATGTTAATGGTGTTTTTTGCACTATTACCAACAAGTGTTTTTGGAGTTTTTAATTTTGGAATAAAGGCACTTCTGATTATTATTATCAGCATTGCAACCTGTATTTTAACGGAATATGTATATGAGAAGCTTATGCATAAAAAAGTAACAATAACGGATATGAGTGCTGTGGTAACAGGATTATTATTAGCACTTAATCTTCCATACACTGTACCACTCTGGATTCCCATCATTGGTGGTGTATTTTCTATTTTGATTGTAAAACAGCTGTTTGGTGGACTTGGACAAAACTTTATGAATCCGGCGCTTGCAGGAAGATGCTTTCTATTAATATCCTTTACAGCCAGAATGACCGATTTTGGACTTCCGGATAACGCAGTGACCACAATCGTAGATGCCGTATCCAGCATTTCCGCCGATGCGGTAACAGGTGCGACACCACTTGCCATTTTAAAAAGCGGCAAAAGTGTGGATCTATGGTCCATGTTTATAGGGAATACAAGGGGAACAATCGGTGAAACATCTGCAATAGCAATCATAATTGGAGCAATCTTTCTTTTATGCATTAAGGTAATTCATTTAAGAATTCCACTCACTTACATAGGAAGTTTTGTTATATTTATAACAGTTTTCGGAGGGCACGGCTTAGATTTGGAATTTGTTGCAGCGCATTTATTAGGGGGCGGACTTATGTTAGGTGCTTTCTTCATGGCTACTGATTATGTTACATCGCCTATTACAAAGAAGGGACAAGTGGTATATGGCATCTGTCTTGGTTTACTGACCGGATTATTTCGATTATTTGGTGCCGGTGCAGAAGGTGTATCTTATGCAATTATATTCGGAAATTTACTTGTACCATTGATTGAGAGGGTTACCCTTCCAACAGCATTTGGATTAGGAGGGAAAAAGCATGAAGTCAATCATTAAAGATACCATAGCATTAACAGTCATAACTTTAGTAGCTGGTCTTTTATTAGGATTCGTATTTGAAATTACAAGAGACCCAATAAGTGTACAGAATGAAAAAGCAAAACAGAAATCATACCAGCAAGTCTTTCCGGATGCGGATCGTTTTGAGGTGGTTACGGAAGAATCAGATGCCAAATATTTAGCTGTAGCAGGAACAAAAGTAGAATCTGTAAGGATTGATGAAATTGTACTTGCAAACGATGCAGAGGGCACACTTCTTGGTTATGTATTTACAGTCACATCCTCCAAGGGGTATGGTGGGGATATTACATTTTCCCTGGGTATCACATTAAATGGGACAGTCAATGGAATTTCCTTTTTAAGTATAAGTGAAACGGCCGGACTTGGAATGAAAGCCAATACAAGTGATTTTAAGAATCAGTTTAAAAATAAACAGGTGGAGTCCTTTGAAGTTACAAAAACAGGAGCAGCCAGTGACAATGAAATCGATGCAATTAGTGGTGCAACCATTACTTCAAGTGCCGTAACAAACGCTGTAAACGCAGGCTTAACCATATATCAATATTTGGAAGGGGGACAATAGAAATGAAACCAAACTCACCAATAGAGCGTATATCCAACGGAATTATAAAGGAAAATCCAACGTTAGTATTGCTGCTTGGTATGTGTCCGACACTGGCGGTTACCACTTCCGGAATGAATGGGTTGGGGATGGGGCTGACAACAGCTGTTATCTTAACCATGTCAAATATGATAATATCCATGTTACGGAATGTAATTCCTGATAAAGTACGTGTTCCGGGATATATCGTAGTCGTAGCATCCTTTGTTACCATTGTTGAATTCTTATTGCAGGCTTACATTCCATCACTGTATAGTGCACTTGGGATTTACATTCCCTTAATCGTAGTAAATTGTATTATTTTGGGACGCGCCGAGGCTTATGCCGGAAAGAATAAAGTAGCAGCCTCCATATTCGATGGCATTGGTATGGGGCTTGGATTTACGCTGGCTCTGACGATTATTGGAGTCGTAAGGGAACTAATAGGTGCAGGTCAAATATTTGGTGTCCGAATTATGCCGGTCAGTTATGAGCCAGTCACCATATTTATTCTTGCACCAGGAGCATTTTTTGTTCTGGCATTTTTAATTGCTGTACAGAATAAATTGAAAGTGGGTAGTGGAAGACCAAATGCAAATGGGCAGACCTGCGCCGAGGAAAAATGTGCAAGCTGTGGTCACAGTGCAGTCTGTGGCGGTAGAATCTTTGATATTGGAAATAAGACAGAGGAGGAAAAAGGCGCATGACAGAATTAATTCTTATAGCAATCGGTTCCGCTTTCGTAAATAACGTTGTACTCAGTCAGTTTTTAGGTCTGTGTCCTTTCCTTGGAGTATCCAAGAAAATTGAGACTGCGGCAGGGATGGGAGCGGCGGTTATCTTCGTAATAACCTTAGCCTCCTTTATGACCAGCCTTACGTATCGCTATATATTAGTACCCTTGAATATGGAGTATATGCAGACAATCGCATTTATCCTTCTCATTGCAGCATTAGTGCAGTTTGTAGAAATGTTTCTAAAGAAATCAATACCGGCTTTATATGCATCTCTTGGCGTGTATCTGCCTTTGATCACAACGAACTGTGCAGTACTTGGAGTTGCAATCATCAATGTACAAAAAGAGTATTCCATCCTAGAAGGTACTGTAAATGGATTAGCCACTGCTGTAGGATTCACTATAGCCATTATTCTAATGGCAGGAATCAGAGAAAAAATGGAATTTAATGATATTCCAAAATCATTTCAGGGATTTCCAATTGTATTGTTGACAGCCGGATTAATGGCCATCGCTTTCTTTGGATTTTCCGGATTAATATAAGGAGGCACACATTATGAGCATATCAGGAATACTAATTGCTGCGGCTTTAGTAGGCGGACTGGGTCTCTTTATCGGCGTGTTTTTAGGGGTTGCCGGAAAGAAATATGAAGTAGAAGCAGATGAAAAAGAAAGTTATGTTAGAGATGAGTTGCCGGGAAATAACTGTGGAGGCTGTGGATATCCTGGTTGTGATGGCCTGGCAAAGGCAATCGCTGCAGGAGAGGCGCCGGCTAATGCCTGTCCGGTGGGAGGAGAACCTACTGCGAGACGAATTGCTGAGATAATGGGTACAGATGCAGGTACTTCCATACGTATGACCGCATTTGTAAAATGCAGCGGTGATTGCGGGAAAACAAAAGATAATTATATATACACAGGTGTAGAAGACTGTTCCATGCTGAAATATGTACCAACAGGAGGGCCAAAAGGGTGTAATTATGGCTGTCTTGGATATGGTACCTGTACCAGAGAATGCCCATTTGATGCACTGCACATAATAAATGGCATTGCTGTTGTAGATAAAGAAGCCTGTAAAGCCTGTAGTAAATGTGTGACTGCATGTCCAAAAAAACTAATAGAACTAGTGCCTTACGAGCAAAGTGTTTTCGTAGTATGCAGTTCCGGGGATAAAGGAAAGGCTGTAATGAACACATGTGTAATAGGATGTATTGCATGTAAAAAATGTGAAAAGAAATGCCCGGTGGATGCAATTCATGTAGTGGACAATATCGCCCATATTGATTATGATAAATGTACTAACTGTGGTATCTGTAGGTCAGAGTGTCCACGCCATTGTATTATCTAGAATGCTGTCTGGTTAATCTAAATCAACAAGATCCACTCCGCCTCACTCCTTTGCCTTGAAGCTGGAGAAAATAATCTACATTCAAACTAGCAATATCAACTAGACAGCACACTAGTACAACGTTCGCAAAATTCCATATTCCGATTTTTGAGATATGCTTTTTGACTCTCTAATTATATATAGACACGGGGGATTTATGGATCAAGATAAGAAGCAGAATCAATTTCCGGATAAGGATACAAAAGTTAAAATTGCCAAAATAGCAGTCGGCAGCTCTTTAGCCATCCTGATAGCAGAATCGTTGCAGCTTAAATATGCCAGTTCTGCTGGAATCATCACATTGTTAACCATATTAGATACAAAAAAAGATACGTTTCATTTAGCGCTATATAGGTTTCTTTCTTTTATTATTACTATACTGTTAGTATTCACCATATATTATTTTTTAGGTAATCATGCATTTGCATTTGGAGTGTTTATGCTGCTTATGGTTGGAATCTGCAATACATTTGGATGGCAAGGTGCAATTTCCGTAAATGCAGTTATAGGAACCCATCTGCTCGTATCAGGGGGCAGTATTTCCTTAACCAGGGTGACAGAAGAGCTTATTCTATTAATTATAGGAACATCTATAGCGATATCATTGAATCTGATCATGCCGGATAAAAGAAAAGAAATAGAAAAAGATATTCACTATATAGAAGAAGAACTTAAAACAATTATTCATAGTATGGCAGGTCATTTACAAGAAAATCAAAAATTAATGGAAGATAAAGAACAAATTTCAAGATTGATTGTTCATATGGATAAAGCTATTCATAAATCTTTTCACAATTTGAACAATACATTGAACGATCATTCCAGGTTCTATATTGAATATTTATCCATGAGAAAGAGGCAGTGTATCATTTTAATTCATTCGTATCGTTCTTTAATATCAATTGAAGAAATGCCTGTTCAGGCTATCGTAATTTCTGAGCATCTAAACCATTTGGCAGATGTTTTACATGAAAGAAGTAATGCGAGAGTATTAATTGAAAAACTGCATCATATATTTTCAGATATGGAACAACAACCCCTTCCAAAGATGCGTAAAGAGTTTGAGAGCAGGGCAATCTTATATCATATTTTAAAAGAATTAGAGGAATTTCTGAGGCTAAAAAAAGAATTTGTTGAGAATCTTACACCGGAGCAGATTAAGATTTACTGGGAGTAAAACAGTGAACCTATAACAATGCGAAACGTATATTCATATAAAAGAGAGGTGAAATAGCCTGCATATAAATAAGGATCTGTTACGAAATAAAATGTACCATTTGGCGGTATATTTTATTTCGTAACAGATTCCAATACGTTAGGCTCTAATTATGCAGCAATGATTCCAAATCTTCATAAAAATCAGGGTAAGATATTTTCACTAAATCACTTCCTAGCACTTTTACGGTACCCTCAGCTACCATACCGGCTATTGCAAATGTCATAGCAATGCGGTGATCCAACGCACTGTCAATTGTGATTCCAATTAACGGACGGCCTCCTTCAATGATCATGCCATCGTCAGTGCCTACAATATCTGCATGCATTAATTTTAGATTATAAACCATAACATCCAGTCTGTTTGATTCTTTTACTTTTAATTCTTCCGCATCTCTAATTACTGTTTTCCCCTTGGCGAAACAAGCCAATAGCGCAATAATAGGAATTTCATCTATAAGTGTTGGAATAATTTCTCCACCTATCTCTATTGCATGGAGTTCACTGGACTTAACTAAAATGTCAGCAGTTGGTTCCCCTTTTGTTGTATTCACATTCAGAAGCGTTATATCACCACCCATATCCTTGCAAACTCTAAGAATTCCATCTCTGGTAGGATTAATTCCAACATTCTTAAGTAAAATCTCCGAATTTGGGATGATTAAGCCAGCTGCAATAAAATATGCTGCTGATGAAATATCGCCAGGAACCTCAACGTCCCTGCCCTCTAAAACAGGGTTAGGTTGAATCGTAGCAGTAGTGACCTTAGTAGTTACATTTGCTCCAAAATAATTCAACATGATTTCAGAATGATTCCTTGAAATATGCGGCTCTGTAACACTTGTTTCACCTTCGGCATAGAGTCCCGCCAATAAAATAGCCGATTTCACCTGTGCAGAAGCGACTTTAGATGCATAATGAATTCCTTTTAATGAACTGTCTTCCACTCTTATTGGTGCACATCCATTATCCCTCATACTATATATCTTCGCACCCATCATAGTAAGCGGATCAATAATTCGTTTCATAGGACGTCTCCGAATGGATTCATCTCCAGTAAGCTCTGATGTAAATTTCTGACCAGTTAAAATACCTGAAATCAATCTGGTAGTTGTTCCGCTGTTTCCTGTATCCAGTATCTGCTCTGGTTTCTTTAATCCATGTAACCCATTTCCCTGAATCAAAACACCTTCTTTGCTATTATAGATCGTTACCCCTAATTTCTGAAAGCAATCTATAGTAGACAGACAATCTGCACCCTGTAAGAAATTACTTACCTTAGTCGTTCCTTTAGAAATAGATCCAAACATAATTGCTCTATGGGAAATGGATTTATCTCCAGGTACTCTGATTTCTCCTTTTAATGATTTCACTTTAGTAAATTCCATATTAACACCTCTCATATTTATGCCCAAGTTTACTAGCAGTATTGATAAAAAAGTAAGATTGAAAGAAACGATACGCTGCATGGCTCCTTTTCGGGAATTTTCTTTCAACCTTAAGCATTGCATTAAATATTTATTTTCTCTCATAAACAGTATAATGATATTTTCTAAGTAATTCAATCGCATTCTTTAAAGCATCTTCTCTATAAAACTCAATTTTCAGAACGCCCTCTTCAAATTCCCGATTATGAATGATTCCTATATTCTTAATACTGATATGATTGCTAGCCAGTATAGTTGCGATTGTCGCAATGCCTCCAGCCTCATCAATTAGTTCACAGTTCACTGAAAATACCTTCTTAATCGGCCCAAGAGATGCGTTTGGAATAGCATTTCTAAACTCTCTGGATTTGTCAAAAAACTCATAGATATAAGCTCCATTCTGATCCTCTAGATGCGTTTTGACGTTACTTAAATATGCAATATATTTTTCTAAAATTTTCGTAATCTGTATCCCATTATTCAAGCATATTTGCTGCCACATAGCAGGAGAAGAGGAGGCTATCCTTGTAATATCCTTAAATCCACCTGCAGCTATCATTTTCATAACCTGTGTCTTTGTGTCTTCCTCTTTCACTAGATTAACTAAAGAAGACGCAATAATGTGAGGCAAATGACTAATTGCAGCGGCCACCTCATCATGTTCCTCATAATCTAGAATAACCGGAATAGCCCCAATATCGGAAACCAGTTGTTCATAATCCTTTACAAGCTTTCTGTCAACTATATCCGTTGGCGTTAAAATATAGTAAGCATTTTCCAGCAGAACATCTGTTGCGTATTTAAATCCTGTTTTCTCAGAACCTGCCATAGGGTGTCCGCCTATGAAATTACCTTCCATACCTAATTCTTTCACCTTATTATGTATTGGGTTTTTCACACTCCCAACATCTGTTAGGATTGTAAAGGGCATGATATATTCCTGAACTACTTCCAGATACTCATTGTTGATGGAAACAGGAGCACATAAAAAAATCATATTACATTCTTTAAAATGTGCGTCAATAGAAGAACATAAAGAATCTATAGTACCATCTTCCGTAGCAAATTCCAGATTTCCTTTCTCCACATCATAAGCGACTATTTCACACTGTGGTTGTATCTTTCGTATCGACTTAGCGATAGAACCACCAATTAATCCGAATCCAATAAAACCAATTTTCATATTTACGTCCATGCATACCTTTCTATAGTCTCATTCAACTTTATTCAGTCTGTACGCTTTCTTACTTGCTACATTATGTTCCATTGTATAGTAAATTACCAGGTTCGTCAACAGTGCAGTACTTTAAGACGTTAAGGTTTAGAAGCTTAAAGCGTATAACTTAGTACATTTCTGAATAAAAAAGTGTTCTCAGATATAATATAGTAAAAAATACACAAAAAACTTGAAAAATACGCTGGAATTTAGTAAAATAGTATTTAGCAAAATGAAGGCAAGCATAAAAGCGTATTCAGAGTTTCACTTTAGCATAATTTTCAGACATTATTTTAGAAGGAAGGAGCGAAAAGTAAACTACATATTATACAAAACTTCATAATATGTTATAAATATCATCCATTATACAAATATATGGAGTAAGGATCTGCCGATAAATTAAATTAACTGTACCTAGACTCAAGACTTAACAGAAAATAGGAGGAATGTGTATGAATGTTTTTACAACTGACAGGATTCGGAATGTTGTCCTTTTAGGACAAGGCGGTAGTGGAAAGACCAGTTTAGCAGAAGCAATGGCATATTTATCAGGGATTACCAGCCGCTTAGGCAGAGTAGAAGAAGGAAACACCATAAGTGATTTTGATAAAGAAGAAATAAAGAGGCAGTTTTCCATCTCCACTAGTGTAATACCAATTATTTGGAATGATATCAAAATTAACATACTTGACACTCCCGGATATTTTGATTTTGTCGGGGAAGTAGAAGAGGCTGTAAGCGTGGCTGATGCTGCAATCATCGTAGTTTCCGGTAAGTCTGGAATCGAAGTTGGCACAAAGAAGGCGTGGGATATTTGTGAAAAATACAAACTTCCAAGAATGTTCTTTGTTACCGACATGGATATTGATAATGCCAGTTACAGAGAAATTGTAGAAGAGCTTACCACCTTGTATGGTAAAAAAATTGCGCCTTTACACCTTCCAATCAGAGAAAATGGGAAATTTGTTGGATATGTAAATGTTGTCAAAAAAGCCGCAAGAAGATTTTTGGATAAAAATAGAAAGGATGAAATTGAAATACCAGAGTATTCCATGGGATATTTGAATCAATATCGGGAAGCTTTAATAGAGGCCGTTGCAGAGACCAGTGAGGAATTCATGGATCGCTATTTTGCCGGAGAGGAGTTTTCTGTAAAAGAGATTATCGCAACGTTAAATGCAAATGTAAATGATGGTTCGATTGTTCCTGTTTCCATGGGCTCCAATATAGACATGACAGGCATTCCAACTTTATTAGATGATATTGTACAGTATTTCCCGAACCCGGGACAGAGAACCATAGCTGGTGTAAATACAAAGAACAACGAAGTTTATAGGGCTAACTATGATTTTGCAAGAGGAAAATCAGCCATTGTATTTAAAACAATTGTTGACCCATTTATTGGTAAATACTCTCTTATAAAAGTAAATTCCGGAGTTATTAAAGCGGATGATGTTATTTATAATATTGATAAAGATAATGAAGAAAAATTAACAAAACTTTATGTGATGGAGGGCAATAAGACCTTTGAAGTCCAGGAACTTCATGCCGGCGATATTGGAGCCATTGCGAAATTAAATAAGGCAAGAACAGGTGACAGTTTAAGCACAAAAACAATCCCAATCAGATATGGGAAATTAGACATATCGACACCTTATACATATAAAAGATATATTGTACCAACAAAGGGTACAGAGGATAAAGTTGCCCAGGCGCTGTCAAAGATTATGCATGAAGACTTAACCGTAAAGATTGTTATGGATACGGAAAATCGTCAGTCACTCATCTATGGAATCGGTGACCAGCATTTAGATGTAGTGGTCAGCAAACTGCAGACAAAATACAAAGCTGCTATTCACTTAAGTAAGCCTAAAGTCGCATTTCGTGAAACCATATTAAAACGCGCAGATGTGGATGCCAAGTACAAAAAGCAATCTGGAGGTCATGGACAATATGGTCATGTAAAAATGATATTTGAACCTTCCGGGGATTTAGAAGTACCTTATATATTTGAGCAGAAGGTAGTTGGAGGAGCAGTACCTAAGAACTACTTCCCGGCAATCGAAAAAGGGGTTCAGGATTCCGTATTGAAAGGCCCGTTGGCAGGCTATCCTGTCACAGGAATCAAAGCAACCCTGTACGATGGTTCATACCATGCGGTAGACTCTTCAGAAATGGCATTTAAGACAGCTGCAACGCAGGCTTTCAAAAAAGGTGTTTTAGAAGCGAATCCTATTCTAATGGAACCTATCGTTGCACTTAAAGTAAAGGTTCCGGAGCAGTATACCGGAGATATTATGGGGGATTTGAATAAGAAAAGAGGAAGAGTGTTGGGAATAGACTCAGATGTGAGTGGTCTTCAGGTAATAAATGCAGATGTACCGATGCTGGAGATGTATGGATATTCCACAGATTTACGTTCCATGACTGGTGGAAGCGGAGATTTCTCATATGAATTTGCAAGGTATGAGCAAGCTCCATTTGATGTGCAGCAGAAAGAAATTGCGGCATATAAGGAGAAGAGTGAAGAATAGGAAAAGGGTACCGGTGGTTTTTTTATCCACCGGTACCCTTTTTGGGGGGCGAGTAAGTGAGTTCTCCTTGACAAATATGTATTCGGTATGTAAAATGATTGTTAACTGAAAAGAATTTCGTTATGTAATATGTAAAAACAGTGAAGAGGAGTATTAAGAGTTTATCTGTTGAAGAGAGCTGTCGGTTGGTGTAAGACAGTGCAGTAACCTCCCAACTCGCCTTGGAGTTCTTTATTTAAGGGAAATATATATAATGCTTTTCTAAGAATAAAGCGGGAATTCCCGTTATAGAATCAATGAGTGCATCCCGTTGTGGATGAATTAGAGTGGTACCGCGGAAATCTTAAGCCCTTTCGTCTCTATTATATAATAGTGATGTCAGGGCTTTTGTTATATTTTAACTTAGGAGGAATTTATTATGTCAACACCCTACAATCACAAAGCCATAGAAAAAAAATGGCGCCGGTACTGGAAAGAAAATCCAGTGAATGTAAAAAACGAGGATAGGAAAAAATACTATTGTTTAGATATGTTTCCATACCCATCAGGAAGCGGACTACACGTAGGACATTGGAGAGGCTATGTAATCTCAGATGTGTGGAGCCGTTACAAAATGTTAAATGGCTACTACGTTATCCATCCCATGGGCTGGGATGCCTTCGGGCTACCAGCTGAGAACTATGCAATCAAGATGGGGGTACACCCATCCAAGGCTGTCGAAGAAAATGTGTCTAATATGAAACGTCAGTTAGATGAGATATCTGCTGTATACGATTGGGATATGGAGTTAAACACAACAGATCCTGCATTCTACAAATGGACGCAATGGATTTTTGTTAAAATGTTTAAAGCGGGATTAGCTTACGAAAAGGAATTCCCAATCAACTGGTGTCCCTCCTGTAAAACAGGTCTTGCAAATGAAGAAGTAGTAAACGGCGAATGCGAACGTTGTGGAACCTCTGTAACCAAAAAGAATTTAAGACAGTGGATGCTTAAAATTACCGAATATGCAGAGCGTCTCTTAGCCGATTTGGACAAATTAGACTGGCCGGAAAAAGTTAAAAAAATGCAGGCGGAATGGATTGGCAAAAGCCATGGTGCCGAAGTCGCTTTCAAAGTAGACAAAACGGATAAAGAAATAACCGTATACACCACCAGACCAGACACACTATACGGAGCAACCTTTATGGTTTTAGCCCCTGAACACGAAATGGTCATAGGTCTTGCAAACGAGGAAACAAAAGAAGCCGTTGAGGAATACATTTTAAAATCCTCTATGAGATCATCCGTAGACAGATTACAGAGCAAAGAAAAAACAGGTGTATTTACAGGAAGCTATGCTGTTAATCCACTGAACAATGAATTAGTACCAATCTGGATATCCGACTATGTTTTAGCAGATTACGGAACCGGAGCTATTATGTGCGTACCGGCTCATGATGAAAGAGACTTTGAATTTGCCAGGAAATTTAATTTGAAAATAACTACTGTTATATCAAAAGATGGTGAAGACCAAGAATTAACGGAAGCTTATACCGGGGCTGGAATCATGATTCATTCCGGAGAATGGAATGGTATGAATTCAGCAGAAATAAAGATAAGTGCCCCCGCCCTAATGGAAGAGCGTGGTATCGGAAAAAAAACCACCAACTACAAATTACGTGACTGGGTATTTAGCAGACAACGATACTGGGGAGAACCCATTCCTATTGTTCACTGCGAGCACTGTGGTCCCGTTCCCGTGCCGGAAGAAGAACTTCCATTACTATTACCGGAAGTAGAAAGCTACCAGCCAACAGGCACAGGCGAATCCCCATTAGCCGGAATAGAAGAGTGGGTGAATACCACCTGTCCGGTTTGTGGCAAACCAGCAACACGCGAAACGAATACCATGCCCCAATGGGCAGGCTCCTCCTGGTACTTCTTACGCTACATTGATAACAAAAACACTGAAAAACTTGTTTCAAAAGAAAAAGCAGATGAGAATTTACCGGTAGATATGTATATTGGTGGTGTTGAACATGCTGTTCTCCATTTACTATATTCCAGATTCTACACAAAATTTTTAAATGACATTGGTGCTATTGATTTTGATGAACCATTTGCAAAATTATTCAATCAGGGAATGATTACTGGTAAAAATGGTATTAAAATGAGTAAATCAAAAGGAAATGTAGTATCACCTGATGATTTGGTGAGAAATTACGGCTGCGATTCCCTAAGAATGTATGAAATGTTCGTAGGACCGCCGGAATTAGATGCAGAATGGGATGACAGAGGAATTGATGGTGTATACCGCTTTATCAATCGTTACTGGAATCTTGTTTTGAAAAGTTGCCAAAAAGAAACAGCGCCGACGAAAGAAATGATTAAAATCCGAAATAAAATGATTTATGATATAACAAGCCGTATTGAAAGCTTTAGTCTGAATACTGTTGTCTCCGGCTTCATGGAATATAACAACAAATTCATTGACTTAGCAAAAAAAGAAGGCAGCATAGATAAAGATACTTTATCCGCCTTTGCAATCTTATTATCCCCGTTTGCACCACATCTTACAGAAGAAATATGGGAGCATTTGGGTCATAGTGGTTCCATATTTGACAGTAGATGGCCTTTGGCGGATAAAGAAGCTATGAAAGATGATGAAGTCGAAATTGCGGTTCAGATAAATGGAAAAACCAGAGCTGTCATTCGTCTGGACGCTGAAATATCCAAAGAAGATGCCATTTCCGCAGGGAAAGAAGCGGTTGCCGAAAAATTAGCCGGAACAATTATAAAAGAGATATATGTACCAAAACGCATTATTAATATTGTATTAAAACCGTAAAAGAATGCAAAATTTTCCTGATATTGATTTCAAATCAATGAGCAGAGTAGAGGAATGCTTGGATTTTTGCATTTGGTGAGGGTTGCGAGGTCTGCCAGAGCAAAAAGAAGAGGGTAAAAATGAATAACAAAAAATAATACAGATAATAATCTGGCAGACATGGACTGGGAATTGATACAACAATTCACTGCCTCCTACACAAAAATTAAAATGCCCAACTTCCGCTTTGGAAGACAACAAAAGACTCGCCGTCTGATGTGTATCCTGTAATATCCAAATCTTTCGTTCCAACCATAAAGTCCACATGGTTGTCAGAAGTGTTGCCTCCAAGCGAATTAAGCTCTTCTTTCTGAAGCTCAGAACCACCGATTATATTGGTAGAGTAACACTCCCCAAGTGCAAAATGGCAGGAAGCATTTTCATCAAACAGGGTATTATAAAACAGGATTTCCTGTTCTGCCACAGGAGAAGGCAGCGGAACTAGTGCGACTTCACCCAGATGTCTGGAGCCTTCGTCAGTATCTAATAAAAGTTTTAAACTTTCGTAACCTTCTTTTGCTGTAAAATCCTCAACTCTTCCATTTTTAAAGGTAAGAGAGAAATCGCAGATCAGGTTACCCTGATAGCTGAGAGGCAACGCACTTACCAAGGTTCCTTCCGCCTGCAGTCTGTGAGGCATAGTGAATACTTCTTCAGTAGGCATATTGGCAAAATAGTGCGAACCATCTTTAAAGACATCGGCACCGCCTTCCCATCTGTGGTTTTTCACTAATCCGACCATAAAGTCAGTACCAAGACTATTTTTATAATGCAGTTTTACAAATTGTTTATCGTTTAGAAATTTACATTTATCAGAAAGTTTGGATGCATGCTCTTCCCAAAGTGCCACCGGGTCACCTTCTCCAATGCGTACCGCTTTAAAGATTGCATCCCACAAACGGCTCATTGCCTCTTGCTCACTGCAATCTGAAAATACTTTCTTTGCCCAATTCATAGTTGGCACCGCAGAGACATTCCATTTTATTTCCCCTCGGGTCATCAAGTCATAGTATTCCTTAAGTGCTGCATTAGTCGCTTTCATAGCTAGCCGCTGTTTTCCGGCATCCACTCCTTTAAAAACTTCAGGATCGGTTCCAGAGATAGAAATAAAGGCAGCACCGGTTCTTGCATACTGCAGCAGTGAATCGGCTTTCCATTGTGGATATCGCTCAAAAACAGGAAGTTCTGCATATTCATAGCGAATCCTTGACGTCAAAGCATCGTCCCACATCACGATTACATCATGAGCACCTGCCTTGTAGGATTCTTCAACAAGCAATCTGGCAAACGAATAGCATTCTACCGGGCAGCGCAGCACTACTTCCTGTCCCTTTTGGATATGAATGCCGGAGTTGGCTATTAGATGGGCATATGCCCTCAGTCTCTCATCAAATGTCATTATTATTTTATGTCCATGCATATCGCAAGCTTGATAGCGATATGCATGGCCTCCTTTTCTTATATTTTCTTTCCATTGCCCATATCTTAGGTATATACTTTCTATTGACTGACAATGTACTACAAGCGTAAGCCAATACAATAATACGATTTCTACAATTGTGTAATTCCGGAAATAGTTGAATCACTAATGAGAGAATAGTTCGTATAATAAACCACAAATCCTGGTTTTCCACCGCTTGGTTTCTTCACATTTTTTTTCTCCGTATAGTCAATTTCAACCTTTTCCTGACCTCTTCCCCTGGAATAGTAAGCTGCTAAGTTACCTGCCTCTTCAAAAGTCCGGTCAGGTATTTCCTCTCCATTTGTCTTTACAATAACGTGAGAACCCGGAATTCCCTTTGCATGGAACCACCAGTCATTTCCAGCCGCAAACTTAAAAGTAAGATCCTCATTTTGAAAATTATTTTTCCCAACATAAATATGATACCCATCACTTGATAAATAATGGAAAGGCTTCGAAGTAATTTTCTCCTTCTTGTTATTCCCTGAAAATTTTCTCTTCATATACCCATAATCCATCAATTCCTCTTTCAGTTGTGTCAGGTCTTCTTCCGCCATCGCTATATCAAGCGAGGTACTAATAGACTCCAAATGTAAAATTTCTTCTTCCGTTTCTTTTATCAACGAATTCACAGCGTCAAAAGTTCTCTTCATTTTATTATATTTTTTAAAATACTTCTGTGCATTTTCCTGTGGAGTCAAAGTCACATCCAAAGGAATCTTCACCATTTTATTCGTATAATAATTCAGCGCCTCTAATTCCTTCGCACCGTTCTCTAAATTATATCCATAAGCATTAATCAATTCGCCATAGACTTTATACTGATCCCTTTTCTCCGTGTCCCTAAGCTGTTTCCTCTGCAAATCATACTTTTTCCGGTTTCTCTCCAAAGCCGTCTGAACCACCCGTCGCAGGTCAGCTGATTTTTGCCTGATTCTGGTAATAATATTTTTTGTGGAATAATAATTTTCAAGCAAAGAAGAGACTGAATCAAAACCCTCTTCCTCATAATCCTCATATCTGGTTAACTTTATCGAAGAATATTCAATAGGTTCCCCCTCCTTAGAAACGATATTCGGCACAAAATTCCCCGCCTTTACATCCATCATAACATATGAAAACACCTTATACAAATGCAGCTGCTCCATTTCACACAGCACATTGGCCGGCATATTTGAATCAATAGAAGCCCTGTAACAGATTTCCTCTGAGACAGAAGGACTCATTCCGGTAAATGAAGAATACATAGCTTTTGAGACTGCCAACGGCTTCAGATAAACAAG
>Ga0153997_1000236_pt1 | contig 16472 bp, 15 predicted proteins | sample TSNC081MetaG_FD_104750 | JGI IMG/M metagenome (GOLD analysis project Ga0153997, IMG submission 104750) | Attine ant fungus gardens microbial communities from North Carolina, USA - TSNC081 MetaG | ecosystem: Host-associated > Fungi > Mycelium > Unclassified | place: USA: North Carolina, Lumber...
AAAATTGTATAAATACCGGCTGGAAAATCTGTTCCGGAAATGAACTTTCCACTATCCAGATCTATAGGTTTAGCATCAGGGTTCGTACGAGCGACCATGCTTCCTGTATCCGCTTTGTCACTTTGCAGATGGAGGGTTAATGTACCTCCAATACTTAAAGTATCACCAATGTCAAAATTTGCATTTGATAAGAAATCAATAGCATATTCATCAGCCGGATTTGCCATTGTTTCATTTATTCCACCATTGATTTTATTACTGCCTCTGACATTTCCGGAGCCGCTTTCAGCTGTGAGATTATATATCCCGATAGGAATATCTGTTCCGACAGTATAGTTACCGGCAGTTAAATCGATTTCAAATGGTTCGATCTGAGATATTTTTTCCTCATCCGTTTCCTTTTCACTATCCGTTTCGGCGGTTTCAGAAGTGTTACTTTCAGATCCATTTTCCACTTCCTTTTCGCTATCCATTTCATTGGTTTCGGAAATATTGCTATCCGTTTCATCTTCTACTTCGGTTTCGCTATCCATTTCATTGGTTACAGGAGTTTCGCTTTCCATCTCCTGTCTTTCCTTTTCGTTTTCTTGCGTCTCTTTATTATTTCTAAGCTTAACGAATATAGCTATAACAGCGATGAGAGCAATTGCAGCTAATACAAAAAAAATGTATTTTCCTCTACGGCTCCATTTCTCATCCAAAGCCTTTTTCTCGTCTTCGTCTGTAATCTTTTTCTCGTCTTCGTCTGTAATCTTTTTCTCGTCTTCATCCATAATTACTTCTCCTTTAAGTAATTTTATTTATTTCAATTTTTCAAGTGATGCAAGATGTAGTAATGCAAACATTTCGGCATCCTCACTGATACAAGGAAATTATATTATATATATAAAGTAACCATATAATCTAAAATAATACAATCAGACTGGTAATTTGGTAATAAGGAACTAATAACAAATATGGAACCTCCCATCATTAAAATGATAAAATTTCTGCCGGCATTCATATCACGGTCATGGTGCGTCTCACATTTTGTACACTTCCATTTCCTTATTCACGCTTCTACCTTCACTGCAAATCTGCGGATTGGCATAGAATATTTTTACTTTTATGATTTTTCCCCATACCAATCTTCCTAGTAGGCAGTCTGTTTACGAATTTTTTCTCTTTCACAAAAAAAATACCACAAATATATTAATATTTGATATAATGTATACGATAGCAAATGCAACGAAAAGTAAAATTTTTTGAGGTAAGTGTAGAATATCTTTATATCAGCGAACCATAAGAAGTCCGCACATCGTACTTCTTATGGTTGAAGAACTGCCAAGGCAGACAGATAGGAGTTTATATGACACTAGATAAAACTAAAGTGAATTCAAGTTACATAATCGAAAAACTGGATCTTCCGCTTCATGTTGAAAAAAGGCTTATGGCATTAGGGATGACAGTAGGGACCAAGGTTATGGTTATGAATAGCAAAAATCATGGAACCTTAATTGTTAAAGTTCGAGGAACAAGATTGGCTCTGGGAAAAGGAATATCCCATAAAATACGAGTGAGGAGTTAAGAATATGGAACAGAATATGACAATTGGTTTTATAGGTAATCCTAATTGCGGAAAGACAACACTTTTTAATTCTTATACCGGAGCAAATCTGAAAGTTGCTAATTGGCCCGGTGTCACCGTAGAAAAAGTAGAGGGAGCCATGAGATATCACGACATAAAGATCAAGCTGATTGATCTGCCAGGGACATACAGTCTTACTTCATATACAATGGAGGAGCAGGTTTCCCGGCAATTCATATTGAGTAATGAAGTCGACGTTATTATTGATGTGGCGGATGCCTCATCTCTGGAACGCAATCTCTACCTGACCCTTCAGCTTCTGGAACTTAGAAAGCCCATAATTCTGGCGTTGAATATGATGGATATTGTGGAAAAGCGCGGAATGGAGATAGATCTGCACCGATTACCGGAAATGCTTGGAATTCCTGTAATTCCAGTGTCAGCAACAAAAAGAAAAGGACTGGATATATTGATCCATGCGGCAGCCCATCATAAGGATTCATCCAAGCCGGATAGTCTGATTCATAATCATCCCAGTCATACAGGACATAGGCATAATCATCATGACGAATATGTTATGGTGTATAATGATGAGATTGAAGATAAAATAGACCTAATTATAGAGCAGTTGCAAAAGAAATATAAGGGACTGTCGAATTATCGATGGTATGCTATTAAACTTATTGAGCAAGACAAAGAAATAACTGCATCCTATCCGGTAGACCTGCCGCAGGTGATTGACCGTAGTTACGAGACAGATATTATTAATCAGAAATATGATTTTATTGAAGAAATTATGGAAGAGGTTCTGGTAAACAAGAGCAGGAAGGAGGCTTCCACAGACAGAGTCGACCGTTTTTTGACGAATAAATGGCTTGGCATTCCAAGTTTCCTTGCAGTTATGGGCCTAGTGTTCTTTATGACCTTTGCAATTGGTGATTGGTTAAAAGGATATCTGGAGATATTTATAGAGCAGTTTTCCGGGAATATTTTTAGGGCACTATCTGCACTTAATGCGGGAGAAATGCTGATATCTCTTGTTACAGACGGAATTATAGCTGGTGTCGGAGGGATTTTAACCTTTCTTCCCAATATATTTATACTATTTCTAGCACTGGCTTTTTTAGAGGACAGTGGATATATGGCAAGGGTGGCATATGTTATGGACGGGATTATGGCTAAACTTGGATTATCTGGAAGGGCATTTATTCCAATGATATTAGGATTCGGATGTACAGTTCCTGCTATTATGGCGTCAAGAACTTTGGAGAATCGGGAAGATCGATTCAAGGTCATGCTTATTACACCATTTATGTCATGCAGTGCAAGACTGCCAATCTATATCCTGTTTTCCAGCATGTTTTTTAAGGAGAAGGCAATGCTGGCAGCGTACTCCATGTATGTAATAGGATTTCTGACAGCGCTTCTGGCAGCATTTATAATTCGTATATTTGATAAGACGTCCAGTCAAAATAATCTGCTCATTGAGCTTCCGGAATACAAGGTTCCCAGCGGACGGACGGTTGCTATTTATGTCTGGGAGAAAGTAAAAGACTATCTGACAAAGGCGGGAACCACTATTTTCGTAGCTTCTATTGTTATGTGGTTCTTATTGAATTTCGGTTCGAAAGGTTATTCTGCAGATATGGCGAATAGCTTTGGAGCCTCAATCGGGAAATTTATTGTACCGTTTTTTGCACCAATAGGGCTGGGATACTGGCAGATAGCGCTGGCTCTGATAGCTGGGATTTCCGCAAAGGAAGTTGTGGTTTCAAGCTGTGCGGTATTGTTTGGCATATCCAACATAACTTCAACAGCTGGAATGGATATGCTGTCTGGTATATTAGGAGGTGCAGGCTTTGGGTCACTTAATGCGTATTGTCTGATGGTATTTTGTCTGTTGTACGTTCCTTGTGCAGCAGCCCTTGCAACGATTAAGAAGGAATCGGGAAGCTGGAAATGGACTGGTTTTATGGCACTATTTCAGATAGAGGTTGCATGGGTGGCGGCTTTTTGTATATATCAGATTGGGAGATTGATTTAGTGTGTACGTTTCTTACCTCATCTCTTTGATCTAGTACATCTGGATATTCTTGTATGGATGACTTTGGTAACTAATAATATGATTGAATTAAAAAATAGGATATAATAGCGGATGAAAAGAAAAAAACTGGTAATTGGACTATTAGCACATGTGGACGCTGGCAAAACAACTTTGTCTGAAAGTATACTGTATCTTAGTGGGGCAATAAGAAAGTATGGCAGGGTAGACCATAGAAATACGTTTTTAGATACATTTGAATTGGAAAAATTAAGAGGAATTACTATTTTTTCAAAGCAGGCAGAGTTTTCACTGGATGACATTTCAGTAACTCTTTTGGATACTCCTGGTCATGTGGACTTTTCCGCCGAAATGGAACGTACTTTACAGGTGCTGGATTATGCAATCTTAGTAATTAATAGTATGGATGGTGTGCAGGGACATGTTACGACTTTGTGGAGTTTATTGAAACGCTATAAGATTCCTACATTTATATTTGTAAATAAAATGGATCGGACTGGTTCCGATAAGGTCAAATTAATGGAAGAGCTACAAAAGAAATTGGATGAAGGCTGCATAGAGTTCAAAGAAATTGAAGATAATCCGTTTTATGAAAATCTGGCAATCTGTGATGAAGATATCATGGAGAAGTATCTGGAAAAAAGAGAAATTGATAAAGGAGAAATACTTCAGCTGATTGAAGAAAGGAAAGTATTTCCTTGCTATTTTGGCTCCGCTTTAAAAATAGATGGTATCAGTGAATTTTTAAGTGGTTTGGAAAAATATACGGAGTGTAAGGCTTATCCGGAGGAGTTTGGAGCGAAGGTTTATAAAATTGCAAGGGATGCTCAGGGGAACCGCCTTACTTATTTAAAAATTACTGGAGGAAGTCTTAAAGTGAAAACACCTTTGACAAATGTATATAAAGATGATGAGATTTGGGAAGAGAAAGTAGATCAGATACGTATTTATTCAGGGGGGCAGTATCAGACAGTGAGTGAAGCTTATTCCGGTACCATTTGTGCGGTAACAGGATTAAGTAAAACGTATGCAGGTGAGGGATTGGGAATGGAAAAGGCATCAGATAAACCTGTCTTAGAACCTGTATTATTATATAGTCTTAAGTTGCCGCAAGGGTGCGATGTGCATGGAATGTATATAAAATTATGTCAACTCGAGGAAGAAGAACCGCAGCTGCATATTGTATGGAATGAACAATCGAATGAAATACAGGCGCAGGTAATGGGTCAGGTGCAGATTGAAATATTAAAAAGTATGATATTAGAAAGATTTGATGCGGAGGTGGAGTTTAGCACCGGAAGTATTGTATATAAAGAAACAATACGGGAATCGGTTGTAGGCGTTGGGCATTTTGAGCCGCTCAGACATTATGCGGAGGTTCATTTACTGCTTGAGCCGGGGGAATATGGAAGCGGTGTTGAATACGCATGTATTTGCAGTGAAGATATGTTGGATAGAAACTGGCAAAGACTGATTTTAACACATTTACAGGAAAAGAAACACCGGGGTGTGCTAACGGGCGCTGAAATTACAGATATGAAAATAACATTAGCAGCAGGGCGCACTCATCAAAAGCATACGGAAGGCGGAGATTTTAGACAGGCGACCTACCGTGCCGTACGACAGGGGCTAAAAAAGGCAGAGAACGTGTTGCTTGAGCCGGTCTATGATTTTCGGTTGGAAATCCCCTCAGATAAAGTTGGAAGGGCATTAGCCGATATTCAAAAAATGTCAGGAACATATTTACCGCCAAATACAAATGGAGATGGGACAGTCATAACAGGGTGTGCACCTGTTTCTGAAATAAGGGACTATCAAACAGAGGTAGTTGCATATACGCGAGGGGAAGGAAGACTTTTTTGTTCACTTAAAGGTTATGAACCATGTCATAATGCAGATGAAATCATTGAGTCAGAAGGATATGATTCGGAAAGAGATATAGAAAATCCAACAGGATCTATATTTTGCGCACATGGAGCCGGCTTTTTGGTTCCATGGGACAAAGTAGAGGAATACATGCATATAGAGAGTAACGTTGAAGCAGGAAAAACAAAAGATGTTGTTCATACTGCCATGTTGTTCAAGGAAAAGCCATGGGCTGGTAGGGCTGAAATTTATAAAGAGAAGGAATTAGAAGAAATATTTGTCCGCACTTATGGATCAATAGAAAAAAATAGTTTTCATAAAAAAAATGTCGCGGATAATAAGAAAGAAGAAAAACCATATATGTATAAAAAGCGGGAACCTGTCCAGGAGTATCTTATGGTAGATGGATACAATATCATATTTGCATGGGATGAGCTAAAAGAACTGGCCCGACTGAATATAGCTGCAGCCCGGGACAAGCTTATTGAAATTCTTTGTAATTATCAGGGATATAAGAAAAATACGATCATTCTTGTGTTCGATGCATATAAGGTTGAAGGTCATAAAAGGGAAGTGCAGGAGTATAATAATATTTATATTGTGTATACAAAAAAAGCGGAGACAGCCGATCAATATATAGAAAAAACGGTTAGCGAGTTAGGTGGTAAATATAGTGTAACAGTTGCAACTTCTGATGCATTAGTACAGATGATTATCTGGGGCGCAGGGGCACTTCGTCTTTCGGCAAATGAATTAAAACAAGAGATAGATGCGATAAATAAGGAAATTCGAAAGGAATATCTGGAGAAGGGTAATAAGATCCGAAATCCTGTAATCAAGAAACCAGACAAATGAATACCGTTTGGCTGGCTGTCAAAATACTTATCAAATAAATCGGAAAAGAAACGATATAAAAAATTAGCGAAACGTGCATTGTAAATCTATCAGCCCCAATCTAAAAATGAATGGAAGGAATATGAGTAATATGGGACATTTAACAACACGAGATGCATATAAAAATCTGGGTGACCGCATTAACTGGTTTACGCAGGGGGCACCTACTTCGGAGACCTTATATCGTATTTTACAGGTGCTTTATACAGAAAAAGAAGCAAAATGGGTTGCACTTCTACCAGTGCGTCCATTTAGCATTAAGAGGGCGGCACGTATTTGGAAAACGAGTGAGCTGAAAGCGGAGAAATTATTGAACCATCTTTGTGAGAAAGCTCTTTTAGTAGATTCTTACCACAAAGGAGAGCGAAGATTCGTGATGCCGCCGCCAATGGCAGGATTTATTGAGTTTGCCCTTATGCGTACCCGAGGTGATATTGACCAAAAGTACTTAAGTGAACTTTATTTTCAATATATGAATGTAGAAGAAGATTTTGTGAAAGATTTATTTTTTGCAACGGAAACACGACTTGGACGAGTCTATGTTCAGGAACCCGTACTTACGAATGAAAATACAAACTTTATCTTAGATTATGAAAAAGCAACACATATTGTAGAAGAAGCAGAATTTATTGGACTTGGTATCTGCTACTGCAGGCATAAGATGATGCACGCAGGGCAACCTTGTGAAATTGACGCACCTCTTGATGTGTGTCTGACGTTTGATAATGTAGCTCGATCATTGGCACAGAATGGGGGATATGCAAGATTGATAACGAAGGAGGAGGCAAAGGAGGCACTAGAGCGTTCCTATGCAAATAATCTTGTTCAGATTGGAGAAAATGTCAGAGATCATCCTGCATTTATCTGTAATTGTTGTGGTTGCTGCTGTGAGGCATTGCAGGCGGCGCGTAAGTTCAGCCCTATGCAGCCTGTGTCCACAACGATCTATATTCCAAAAGTATCCATGGAAGTATGCATCGGATGTGGAAAATGTGCGAAGGTTTGTCCTGTTTTATCAATTTGTATGGAAGAAGATGGAAACAAAAAAAAGAAAGCCATTATTAATGAAGAAATTTGTCTTGGATGTGGAGTCTGTGCAAGAAATTGTAAACCAAAAGCAATTGAACTAAAGCGCCGCCCTGTTCAGGTTATTACCCCAGTGAACAGCACTCACCGTTTTGTGTTGCAGGCGATTGAAAAAGGCACCTTGCAGAACTTAATTTTTGATAATCAGGCATTTGCAAACCATAGAGCAATGGCAGCAGTCTTTAGTGTAATACTAAAATTACCACCGGTAAAGCAGGTGCTGGCAAGTAAACAGCTTAAATCTGTCTATCTTGATAAGCTGCTTAGCAGTGAAAAGAAGTGAATTTTTTGAAGGTGACGTTCCAACAAAGAAAACCTTTGAGTCAAAAGAAAGAACAAAAAAATAATAATAGAACGATAAGAAAAGCATGGGACAAGGGTTCTCATGCTTTTCTATTGCACAAATATCAATAAATAAAATATGATTGCAATACGCTCTATTTTAAAGTACTTATTGACCACATGCTGCCTTAAATGCTGTCCATACCAAAGTATGAGCTTCTTCTGCATCGCTTCCAATATTTTGAATCATTTCCATGTTCTCTTTAAATTTTTCCGGTAATACTAAAAATTCTTTGTATTCTTCAGCAATGTACCCTTCCGCAGCTTTGTTTGTGCAGTAATATCCAAGATATTCAAAACACTGGGCAGAAATTTCAGCATCCAGAATATAATCTAAAAATGCATAGGCTGCATCCGCATGCGGTGCCTCAGAGGGAATAAAGCCTGCCATAATACCAAATCCAATTCCTTCGCTTGGGAATACAACTTCTAATTCTGGATTTGTCAATTTAGCAGTTGTAACCTGAGAAGTGTACATAACTGCTGCTGCGATTTCACCGGATAATATATCATCTTGCATAAAAGCATCTTTAATCAATCGAATGTTTGGAGCTAATTCAAGCAATTTTTCGCCGGCAGCTTCAATTGCAGCAATATCCTCTGTATTATAACTCTCGCCATTTACTTTCAACGCAAATCCATTCACTACACGGTAGCCTTCGATAATTCCTACATTGTCTTTCAAAGATTCGTCCCATAAATCAGCATAGCCTGTAATCTCTATATCCACAAGGCTGGGATCGTATACGATAGTCTGTACACCGGCACCATACGGAACCGTATATTCATCAGTTTCATCATAGAACTGACCCTGATATATCGAATTGATGTTGCCGTAGTTGGATAACTTTGCAGTATCCAGCTTCTGCGCAAGACCTTCTGCAATTACGGTTTCGATGATATAATCATCTGCAATAACCAAATCATAATCCCCACCATTTGTGGCTTCTAACTTTGCTAGCATTGTTTCGTCATTGTCAAAGTTATTGTAGTTAACCTTAATTCCGGTTTCTTCGGTAAATCCGTCCAAAACCTCCTGCGGAAACATTCCTTCCCAAGTGTAAAGATTAAGTGTAGTACTTTCGGTACTGTTATTAGAAGTTGTCTGGGACTCATCAGTGAGATCAGTCTCAGTAACCTTTGCAACCCCGGTATCCAATGTTGTTACTTCCTTAGCCGTAGCATCAGCGTCCTTTGAATCTGGTGAGCCGCTGGAACAACCGGCTAATAGAACAGAAAAAATTCCAACACATAAAACCGCTTTCATAAATTTTTTCATTTAATATTCCTCCTCTTTCTTTAAATCTTCTTTATGTAAATAGCCAGGTGTCTTTCCGATAAAGGAAGATAACACACACAAAGCTATAGTTACAACAAGCATCAAAGTACATAATGCATTTATCTTAGGGGTTATCCCTGTTTTAAGTTGTGTATATATTTTCAGAGGTAATGTATTCGTATTGACACCGGTCACAAATACACTAATTACCACATCGTCCATGCTCATAGCGAAGGCTAACAGCATTCCTGATATAATTCCGGGTCGAATAAGAGGAAATACAATATCAATAAATGCTCTGATTTCAGAAGCCCCTAAATCCTTCGCCGCCTCTTCATAGCTTTTATCTAGACCTGTCAGTCGCGCCTTTACCGTCATATAAATATAAGGTATACAAAATGCAGTATGAGCAATTACCAGGGTAGTCATGCCAAAGGGAAGCCCCAACAGCGAGAAAAACACCAGAAATACCATTCCGAGTATAATCTCAGGAATCATAATCGGCAGAGTTGCAATATACTCCATGATGCCGCTCACTTTACTTCTTGTTCTGGTAATATAGGCAGCTCCAAGAGTGGCAATAACTGCCGCACACAGACTGCTTAAAATGCCCAATATAATACTATTTTTTAGTGCGTTAAAGATGGATTTATCCCAAAATAAATCCTTATACCAATTTAAGGAAAAACCAGCCCAGACGCTACTCACTTTACTTTCGTTAAATGAGTATAAAATAACTATAATGATTGGCAGATACATAATAACCAAAATAATTGCAAGGTATATATTAGGAAGTTTTGTCTTATTATTCACATTAGCTCCCCTCTGTCTGCTCTGCGGGCATACAAATCAGGATTCTGAAATATTTTCTTCATATAAACTCTCCTCTGCCTGCTCTGCAGGCATACAAGTCAAGATGAATAAGAGTGCTCTTCTTTCATACGATACCCTCCAATTCATCGGATTTCGTAATCTTCTTATAAAAGAAAATCATAACACTTGTCATAATTGTCAAAATCACGGCAAGCGCAGCTGCGAAAGGCCAGTCATGTGCTTTCATCAATTGTTCCTGAATAACCGTGCCTACTAAAACCACCTTATTTCCACCCAATATGTCAGCGATAAAGAAAAGTCCCATGGAAGGAATAAAGGTTAAGATAACACCGGATAAAAGACCTGGAAGCGTTAATTTCAACGATACTGTCCAAAAAGCTCGAAAAGCAGACGCACCCAAATCCCTGGAAGCCTCCACCAAACTCCAATCCAATTTTTCCGCACTGGAATACACAGAAAATATCATAAAAGGAACCAATGCATACACCATACCCACTACGACAGCAGGATAAGTATATAATAATTTGAGCGGAGAAGAGGTAATACCAAGCCCCATCAATATGTTATCTAATATACCATTTGCTCGAAAAATAGTCATCCACCCATAAAGACGAATTAGAGAGCTAGTCCAAAAAGGTATCATAATCAACATCATGGTTCTCTTTTTCCACTTTGCGCTCAATTTTGCCATAAAATACCCAAATGGGTATCCGATTGCGACGACTAAAATAGTAGTAAGAAACGCTAATTTGAGAGAGGCAGCAAACGTATTTAAGTAAACGGGTTCTAAAATCTTCCGATAATTATCTGTCGTAAATGTCTGAACAACGCCCCATACCTCAGCTCTTTCCATAAAGCTTAAAGCCACCATATAGATAAGGGGACATGCAACAAAGATAATAGTAAATATGTATAAAGGAAATACTGAAATGGAAGTCAGATTAAATCGCTTCCTATTTTTAGTGCCTTCTTCTGCCTTTTTAATATCTGGCATTCTATTATTACTCATGCGGCGCCTCCAAATCCACTAATACAGCCTGATTAGGTGCCCAGGCTGCCAATACCCTATCACCCTCTAAAAGCTCTGAATCTAAGCCGTGACGGTTTGCTATTAATTCTTCCCCGTTACTTAAGAGTACCACAATCCGAAGCATTCCGCCTACAAAGCTCTTTTCCTTAACCATTCCAACAAGTCCGTTCCCCATTCCAGTATACTTAGTCAGAGAAACCTGTTCTCCTCTTAAGGCAAATGAGACGGTTTGACCGATTGCGACTGATTTGTTTTTATAATCTATAATGCAAATACCATCTTTGTTTTCTAATGTTAATTTATTATTGTCTATTTTGGTTACCTTACCAGAAATAACGTTTGCAGAACCTACAAATTTTGCTACATAACTGGTTTTTGGTGTATCATATACTTCGTTAGGGGTACCAATCTGCTCGAATTTACCGTTTCTCATAACTACAATTCGGTCAGACATATTAAGCGCCTCCTCCTGATCATGTGTTATGTAAATGAAAGTCACGCCTAATTTTTTCTGTAGTCTTTTCAACTCTATCTGCATCTGTCTACGGAGTTGTAAATCTAATGCCCCTAATGGTTCATCCAATAATAGTACTTTAGGATTATTCACAACCGCTCTTGCGATAGCAACTCGCTGCTTTTGCCCACCGGAAAGTTCATTCGGCATACGTTTTTCGTAACCGGATAATTGAACAAGTTCTAACGCATTGGTGACGGCTCTATTTATTTCTGCTTTCGATTTTCGTTTTAGCTTTAGGCTATATCCTATGTTCTGGGCAATCGACATATGAGGGAAAAGAGCATAATTTTGAAAAACGGTATTCACATCTCTTTTATTCGGAACTTTGTCAGTTACATCTATCCCATTAATAAGTATGCGACCCTGGTCGGGTTGTTCAAGTCCTGCGATAATACGTAAAGTAGTAGTTTTGCCACATCCGGATGATCCTAATAAAGTGATAAATTCCCCAGCATGGATTGTTAGATCAATTCCATCTAAAACCTTCGTGTCGCCAAAGCTCTTTTCGATATGATTCAGTTTTAATATGTTGCTATCCATATTAATCCTCCCCTGATATATAGTTAAGAGAAAATAAATATTGAAAGGCTGCGATACTAGGAGCAGCGATGCTCTCCGCCATTTTATGTTCTCTCATAAGATGAACACCTCGCAGTATCGGACGCAAGCTTGTGATATGCATGTGTGTAAATATATGAATCAAATTAATATGGAGTATAATGCCGTTGGGTCAAAATGTCAAGTAGTACAAGTATAATATTATAATAAACGCATCAATTTCCAGTAAAAAACTATTGACAAAAATATATGGATTTGAATGGAGGGAAGAATCATGGCGAAGATAAGCAGACCGATTGTAAAATACAAGGAGATCATTCAATCATCAGGCATTACTCCGAGTGATTACTCTTCCCCTAAGAGAACCATCAAGCGCTTGATACGGCTTTTAAAAGGGGTTGATGATGCACGCATTGCAAATATGACGGACTACCCCCTCTTATCGAATAAGAAGCGAGGGAAAACGTCTTGTGTGCGTCGACGGAAAAGAGGAGAGGGGTACCGGACGAAAATATAATTCCGATGCAAAGCAGCCGAACCAGCAGCTGCCCCATGTCTATGACGCCTCCGACGGCATATGCCTCTTTTCGCAGCCAATCGAAGAGAAAACCAATGAAATCCCAACGGCGCAGGACATCTTAAGAAAGCTTCAGCTTAAAAATACGATTGTTTCCTTTGATGCGCTCCATACGCAGAAGAAGACCATAGAAATCATTGCCTGGAAAGGGAGTACTCATTACTTTTTTTAGATGTAAATCTTCCAGATGGAAGTGGGTTTGATTTTAGTAAATGGGTACGGAAACAAAGCAGTGTACCGATTCTGTTTTTAACAGCCTGTGATATGGACGAGGATATGGTAAAGGGTTTGAATAAGCATTACAGGAAATATGTTTCTTAGGTTCATTTTTTTTACGTTTTATTAAGTTTTTTAAGTTACTCTTTCCAGATATCACTTCTTTTGATATAATAGTTTCGTTATGGAACGATTAATTGTGGTGCGAGATTTCTATAATTGGAAAGTGCGAATATTTATATTGTCTATATTGAAAGAAATATTATAAGAGATAAAAAAATAAGTTTAATTAATACAATAGTAGATAAAAGATAATAATGTAACTTTAATGTAAAAATGGAGCTTTATAAAATTAGAAAATGAGGTCTAACGATGAAAATAAAAATAGTAATTTTCACATTGATAGTTTTCCTGATAGGTTTTATATATTTAACAATAAATGTTCTAAATGGACAAATGCAACCCTTTAATAACACTATCTATAATCAAGTTGCTTTATGGATAAATCCTATACTAACAAATATTATGATTATTATAAGCTGCGCTGGGGAGTGGTTTATTTATCTTCCAATTGCATTATTGTTTCTGATTATTCCAAAATCGCGATTGAAAATTGGACTTCCAGTAACATTAACGCTTTTGGTTACTGCCTTTCTCAATATCGTCTTAAAGCATGTATTCGCTATTGCAAGACCAGATATACACAGATTAATTAGCGAAACCGGATATGGATATCCAAGCGGCCATGCTATGAATGGTACAGTTTTTATAGGTCTGTGTGCATATATGTTCATAAAATACTCACACAAAAGAGCACTTAAAATTATATTAACTACACTCTCTTTGGTGCTTATGCTTACGCTGGGATTTAGTCGAATATATTTGGGAGTTCATAATCCAACTGATATATTAGCTGGATATTTAGCAGGAATTGTTATACTAACTCTCGCCATACTGATTTTGCATTACAAACAGATATTTATAAAATATTTTTACATATCAAAGAAATCGTAAAGATAATAAGCAATAGCTTGATTTGCAAGACCAAGCTATTTATAATCTGAAACTATGAAATCATATTTTATACAACTGTTCAATTATTTATAACGGTGTCCGTTGTAATTTACGAAAGTGTAAGACGTCTTGCCACCAAATTTACTGCAATTGCATCATCTATATACCCTATGGGGAACACATAATCAGGGATAACATCCGCTGAAAGAATAAAATATAGCAGCGCACTACCAATAACAGCTTGTTCATCCTTATCAATATCTTCTCTACAAAATCGTTGATATAAAAGATTTAACTGTTCAATAATCAAACCCTCTCCATTGCTGCTATCCACTTTGGATTTAAAATCATTGCATATAAGTTTTTTCCCTTCTTCTGTTTTCGCATATTTTTCAAACTTATGAAGTTCTTTTTTTATGTCACCAGTGATGGTATCAATGTCAATCTCGAAAGCTTTTAGGATATCACGAATCATAGTAAGTATCAAATAAGAATCGTGGCTGACTTGTTTGCTGTCACCAATACCAACAGTCAGTAATAGCTGTTCAATCGGTATGCCGAGTTTGGATGAAATTTTTTTCATGTGACTCATATTTGCGGCTTGTTTATTGTTTATAATTCTGGATAATGTAGAGCTGCTGATTCCTGTCAGTTTGCTTAATTTTCTTATTGATAGCGATTGCCCCGCAATTGAAGTTTTAATCAGCCGACCTAATTCAGATACATTTGCATCTTCTGCGGATATATCCATCTGTTCCTCATTTTTTAACATGACATCACCCCACATATAGTAGTCTTCTATATTATTGTATTCCCTCTGGATCAAAATGTTGCTATAATATATAAGTTCTCAGAAGTTACGAAGTAAATTCTGAGAAAAGGTGCTTTCTTCGCACCGTGCATTGATTATAAGAACAAGAATTTAGTTTCTATAATATAAACTATAGTTCATAAAAGAGAAAATGTTTATGGATATGTAACACTACAAAGGTGCGTTACATAACATGAAAATATAAATGACACAAAGGAGTAATTATGTATGAATAAAATCAAACAAGGAAATAATATATTAGAAACACCTGACCTAGAAGCTGCCATCGAAGATTATTCGCAAGGCGGTTTGACTTCCGATCAGGCTAAGGCAAAATTAGAACAATTCGGTGGAAACAGCTTTATTATAGAAAAAACAAAAGGCTGGAAGAGCTTTTGTAAGCAATTTATCAATCCATTCAGTTTTATCCTTATATTTGCCTCTACTCTTTCGGCTTACATGGGGGAGTATACGGACACTATCGTTATCATGTCCATTGTTCTTTTAAACTCATGCTTAAGCTTTGTCCAGGAATTTCGATCAGGAAAAGCAGCGAAAAACTCTCCCAGCTAATTGAACGTCAGGTATTAGCAATTAGGGACAATAAACAGATTTTAATTGATGTAAAAGAACTTGTGCCGGGAGACACAATCATCTTACGGGGTGGAGATGTCGTTCCCGCTGACGTTAAAATCATGGAATCAAATAATCTTTCCGTAAATGAATCGCAATTGACCGGTGAATCAGTTCCAATAAGTAAAAGCAATCATGCCACAGACTCTCGTTCCACTCTGCTTTTTTGTGGCAGCGTCATTGAAAGGGGCTACTGTCAATGCATAGTTTGTGCCACCGGCAATCAAACCGGACTCGGTAAAATTGCCTTATTGTCTAAAGACACAGAAAAAGTTACTCCTTACCAAAGATCTCTAGCTGAATTCAGCTTTACTATATTACGCATAATTGGTGTTACAATCGTGCTCATGTGAGCGGCTAAAGCTTTCAGTATTCACAATGTTAATGATTTGGCCGAAGTAGTATTATTTACAATCAGCAGAATATCTTAATACAACGAATTTTATAGATGATGAGTCTCAACGTACCGTAATAGCCGACGAACAAAATATGACCGGCAGTCAGCTACTGGGATATGCCCGAATCCGATATATAGGTAATTATGATTATGAGAGAACGGAACGACAGAGAACAGTGTTGACAGCCATCTTTGAGAAATTCAGGAGTAAAAATTTTATTGAAATGGCCAGTATATTGCAGTCCGTAATTCCATATATTAAGACTGATTTATCTTCAAATGAGATTTTGACCATTGCAAAGAAGACTCTTAGTGCAGATCTTTCCGATATTCAAACTTTTAGAATACCGATAGACGGAACAATAAAGGATGCAAATGTAAATGGAATGGCTGTTCTTATTATTGATTTTGATGAAAATATTGAAGCAGCACATAATTTTATTTTTAATGGTATCTATCCGGATGATACATTAGAAGACGATAACTAGAAGACAATCTCTGAAAAAGATTTAACCACGGCTGACCTTATTTTTGCAGAATCCCATTGGTTGTAGCCCTGACTTCTATACCATACTCTTCATTTAGTTCTTGTGAAAGTGGTATGATATCTTTTTAAAGGAAAGGTTCACCACCGATCCAGCTTATCAGCATATTACAGTTATTTTGTCTTTTTAGGCGCCAATATCTTAATTAACTCTCGTATGTCATCCGGATTGGTATTGTCGCATTCGATTGCACACATGTAGGTACGGTGTAAACCAGCAATTTTAGAAAATTCTTTTTGTGAGA
>Ga0153997_1000238_pt1 | contig 16324 bp, 13 predicted proteins | sample TSNC081MetaG_FD_104750 | JGI IMG/M metagenome (GOLD analysis project Ga0153997, IMG submission 104750) | Attine ant fungus gardens microbial communities from North Carolina, USA - TSNC081 MetaG | ecosystem: Host-associated > Fungi > Mycelium > Unclassified | place: USA: North Carolina, Lumber...
ATCCAAATGTATGAGGAGTATACAGGCACCCATGTGGAGTGGCAGTGGGAAGCAGATGATACCTATAATGAAAAGTTTGGTCTGACTCTTATGGACAAAGACAACATGCCAATGATTATTACGGCAAAAGGTGATCTTACTTCAAGTGTGATTGATGCAGCAAAGAAAGGGGCCTTTTGGGACTTAACACCATTTCTTTGGGATGCCGAAAGCTATCCGAATCTCTCTCAGGCAAATGAAAATGTGCTTCAATCAGTTACCGTAGATGGGCAGGTAGTTGGAATCTATCGGGCACGGCAGCTCGGCCGTTATGGTTTTTCTTATCGTACGGATTGGGCAGAAGCAGTGGGAATAACAGAAGAGCCAAAAACAGTTGAAGATGTTTATAATATGCTTTATAAATTTACTTATGAAGATCCGGATGGAAACGGTGTAGATGACACTTATGGTCTGGAAATGACCAAATATGTCGGACCGCTGGACATCATACAGACTTGGTTTGGCTGTGGAAATGAATGGGTGGAACAGGATGGCAAACTGATTCCCGTTCATCAGACCGAAGAATTTATGGAAGCATTAAAATGGATAAAAAAAATCTATGAGGAAGGGCTAATCCGTCAGGACTGGGCTACTGTGGATACCGGTACCTTTGGCGATGCCTGCAAGAAAGGAGAAGCCGGTGTATTTATAGATGTTATGGATAGTGCAAAACGAATTTGGAACTATTATACGATAAATAATGTAAAATCAGTAATGGATCCCTCTGTTACCGCAACGATGACGCTGGTAGGACCAATTAATGAAAAAACTCTTGCAACAAGTGGATTTAATGGTTATTATCTGATTTCAAAGGCGGGAGCAAAGACAGAGGAAGATTTGATAAACTGTTTATCTTTCTTAGATAAAATGTGTGATGATGAGATGATGGTTCTGGCTGATTGGGGCCTGGAAGGAATTACTTATGATATAAATGAAGAAGGAGTGGCCGTATTAAAGGAAGAGCTTGAAGCATCTCAGACACCACAGGTAGGCTTGAATCAGGTGATATGCTACATTCCAAATCTGGAACCGCAGTCAATAAGCCTTGAAAAGGCGGAAAGCACCTTAGCACAGGATGCATCATATGCAGCGAATATCGAATTTGCCGTCTTTCATCCGGCTTTGGGATATCTGGCCAATTCGGAAGCAAATTCAGAAGTAGGGTTGGACATTGAGCAAATTATTGATGATGCAAGAACCCAATATGTTTGTGGTCAGATCGATGAAGCAGGTTTTGAAAAAGCGGCACAGCAGTGGCTTGATCGTGGTGGTGACAAGGTCATTGAAGAGGTAAATGCGCTCTATCAGGCGGATACTTCAAATTAAAATGCCCAAATCAAACAATTTGTTACTATTACAAAGCCCTGCAAAAATCAGCAGTTCTGTGAACAGTAATGCGCTAACATCTTAAAAGAGAATAAATAGGAGTCTACAGAAATGAAACTGCATAATCTAAAGGGAAGAAAAAAAATGGGATATACCACATGGGGATGCATGTGGGAAAAAGGACATTGTACCACGGAAACTTCTTATGCATTATTTAACGATGAGAACGAGCAGGTACCGGTACAATCACGGGTTACCGCATGGTGGCCGGACGGTTCTGTGAAATGGAGCGCCCATACGGCTGATACAAAGAACCTAAGCGATACCATAGAAGTAAAATCTTTGAAAGAATATGGAGTCAGTAACTCATCAGGTATTGAAAAAACTGAATTTGGGATGAGGGTTGCATTGGGATGCCTGAAATTTGACATCCCCGCCTCATCTCACTTTTTCTTTCAAAATCTGTATGTAAAAGACCGACTGGTACTGACTGATGCCACTTCCAGACTAATCATAGAGGAACCTTCTGTTTTAGATGGAAATCCAATCAAAATGCAGAAAGAATATGCAGCAAAGATTAACCGTATTGAGGTGGAAGAGGAAGGTCCTCTTTTCCTTGCAATACGATATGAAGGGATTCATGTGGATAAAAACGGCGAGAAGAAAATCCCCTTTATTATCCGTATGAAGGTAGGACTTGACTGTGAAAAAATAGATTTTGTCCATACATTTCTATATGATGGAAATGAAGAAAAGGACTACCTCAAAGGACTTTGTGTACGATTTCATGCTCCACTTACAGGTCAAATCTACAATCGTCATGTAAAATTTGAAGGAGATTATGGGTGTTTCCATGAAGCAATGGCTCAGTTGCTTTCCTGGCACCCAAGAATTGCGGAACATGTCTATCGTTCTCAAATGAATGGGGTAAAATTAGATCTGGCAGGGAAGGATTTGGCTAAGGTCGATCAAATTTTAGGAGACATGCCCTATTGGAGCGAATATGATATGTGTCAGGATAGTCCAAGTCATTTTTCTATAAAGAAAAAAATGATTGATAAAAATTGCTGCTATTTGGATTGTCTAAGCGGACTTAAAACCAGAGGTGCTGCAGCCTTCGGATCTGAAAATGGTTCCATTCTGTTCTCGATTCGGGATTTTAGAGAAAAATATCCTTCTGGTTATACCTTTAAAAATCTGGATCAAGAGGAAGCCTGGGCTGATATATGGTTATGGCCGTCGGGAGTCGATGCCATGGACTTTCGACATTATGCAAATCGGGGATATAATCAGGTGTATTATGAAGGGTACGATTATAAAGGAGCAACTCCTTTTGGAATTGCCTGCACCAGTGAGTTTTCGGTTGCCTTTTCTGACGCTTTGGTACCAACAGATGAAGAACTGATGTTTTTTTCCAAAGCAGTGAACTCTCCGGCACAATACGTCTGCGAACCGGAACTTTATCATGAGATGAGGGCTTTTGGCTATTGGTCCCTTCCGACTCATAAGACACCAATGGAGCAGTGGTTGGAAGGTCAACTTGATTTGGCAGTTGATTTCTATAAACAGGAAGTAAAACAAAGAAATTGGTATGGCATGTTTCATTATGGGGATTTCATGCATACCTATGATAAAGAACGCCATCAGTGGCGCTATGATATGGGGGGGTATGCCTGGGATAATACGGAACTGGTTCCAACTTTGTGGTTATGGTTAATGTTTATGAGGACGGGAAGGGAAGATATCTTTACGCTTGCAGAAAAATTATCCCGCCATGCTTCCGAGGTGGATGTTTATCACATTGGGAAATTAAAAGGTCTTGGCTCCAGACATAATGTACGGCACTGGGGATGTCCGTGCAAGGAGGCACGGATTGCCATGGCAGCGCATCACAGATTTTACTATTATATGACCGGTGATCATCGGATGGGAGAAATATTTGAAGAATGGAAGGACAATGAAATGACATTTCTTGCGAAAAATCCGTTGGAAGCATTTTATGACAGAGAGCAGATGGTATATCCTTCTCATGCCAGAAGCGGGCCGGATTGGTCTTCTCTTTGTGCCAATTGGATGACCCAGTGGGAAAGATTCAATGACGGGAAATATAAAGAAAAAATTGTGACGGGTATCGAAGATATTAAAAGAGCTCCTTTAAAATTAGTTTCAGGACCTGATTTTGAATTTGATCCTGAAACAGTGCATTTACGTTATATAGGTGAAAAAGCAGCTGGCGGAACCCATTTACAGATTTGTATGGGAGCACCGCAGGTATGGCTGGAATTAGCCGATTTGCTGGAGGATGAAGAATGGAAGCGAATCCTTGCAGAGTATGGGAGATTTTACTATCTGGATAAAGAACGCCAACTTAAAGAGTCAGGTGGAATCATTGGGAACAGGGAATTTACCTTTCCCTTTATGGCTGCTGCTATGGGAGCTTATGGGGCGAAATATCTGCCGAATGAGGAATTAGCAAAAACTACATGGAGACATCTTTTGGGAGTGATGATCCAGGAAGGGAATTTTGATGGTTTTAAAGCTTCTGTCGTAAGAGACAAGGGAAACCAAAATGAACTTTCGGAAATACCTTGGATTTCTACGAATTTTGTTGCTCAGTGGTGCCTGAATACGATTATGGCTCTCGATTTTATTCGAGATATGCTTCCGGTCACTCTTTATGAGGCTGAAGAGCTTCTAAGAGATACATCAGGGGAAGGATTTCGGAAGGCATAAGTTTTAGTGCAGGAACAAATTAGAAACCCCAAAAGGAAAAGTTGGAACATGACTATTCCCAATGGGGTTTTAAATTTGTTCCTGCATATTTTTCCGAAAATCTCATATATTAGTTAATAAAGCATAGGAGCTGGTCATGAAAAGCAGAGCGAGCAAACGTAAAAAAGCGACCACCAAGCTGCCCAGCAAACTTACCTCAAATGTAGTTGAAACCTTTCAGGTGCCCAAGGATTTGGCCTTTGGTGCCGTAATTGTTACCATAACCGGTCAAACGGAAGCCCATTTAGAAAACTACCGGGGAATCATTGAATATACCGAAAAGAAAATCAAACTCCAAACCAAAACATGCAAACTTGAAATTCTCGGTTCTAAATTATATATTGAATATTATACAAATGATGGAATGAAAATATCCGGTGTAATAGAGCATATAAATTATACCCTTTAGTATACGAAGGCAAAACTATGTTACCATTCAGCCATAAGTTCGATTTTGCTTCGCTGCATCTCTCTTTTGGAGAGCGCCAAATTTTACAATTCATATGTATGCATACAAAAACGAGTTTTCTCCTGCATACATCATTGAAAATTTGTATAGCTGAACTGTTACAAAATTATAACACAAATCGGAGGTGCCTTCTTGATTATTAATATTATCCGATATCTAAGAGGTTACGTTACATTTCGCTTAATGGGATTTTCGCCTGAGCGCTTTCTTAACCTTTGCAGTAATCATAACATTCTATTATGGGATTTGAAAAATGTAGGTGATACATACGAAATGAGTATCAGCCTGAGAGCATTCAAGCAGCTGAAACCCTTATTAAAAAAAACGAAGACGAAACTCATCATCATTGAAAAACAGGGACTTCCTTTTTTTTTACATCGTTACCGAAAACGTAAAGTATTCTTTCTTGGTATTCTGTGCAGCGCTGTCCTGCTCTACCTATTGTCCAGTTTCATATGGAACATACATATTGAAGGAAACTATTCCCAAACAACGGAAGTCATATTAGAATATCTGGAGGAGGAAGGAATTTCACATGGAATTTGGAAAGATAATGTGAATTGCAAAGATATTGCAACCATACTGCGAGCCCGGTTTAACGATATTATTTGGGTATCTGCAAAAATAGAAGGAACCAGGCTTATCATCGATGTACAGGAAAATACAGATACACAATTAGAAGAAACCGTCGAATATGAGCCAAGCGATCTGGTGGCAAATAAAGACGGTATTGTGACAAGTATCATCACAAGAGCCGGTATTCCACAGGTAACCGTTGGTGATATAGTTAATGTGGATGACCTGTTAATCTTAGGCCGCCTGGATATAACAGATGACAGCCAGACTGTAATAAGGCATGAATATGTTCCGGCAGATGCGGATATTTATATTCAAACCTCCTATACTTATAATGATGAATTTTCTCTGACTTACGAATCTAAAGAATTCACAGGAAATGTAAAAAAAATATATTTTATTAAACTGTTTGATAAAAGCTTCGGTCTGTTTCCCAAAAAATCACCTTATGATACCTATGATACAGTGGAAGATGAGACTCAGCTAAAGCTTACAGAAAACTTTTATTTACCAATTCACATGGGAACCACAGAGCTTAAACAATACGAAACAGTAACAAAAAAATACACAGAAGAAGAGGCAATTGCCCTGGCAAATGAGAACTTAAACCTATTTAATGAAAAATTAATGGAAAAGGGGGTTCAAATATCCCAAAATAATGTTAAAATAGATGTGGACGAAGAGTCCTGTAAGGCATCCGGAGAAATTGTTGTAATCGAAAAAATCGGTAAAAGAGTTGAGACAGAGATTGCAGAAATTTTAGATTCTCCTGAGGAAGGGACAGCAGATAATGAGTATAATTGAAACCGTGGTTGATTTACCGGCAGACCACAGCAGAAATGTGTTCGGACAGTATGATGAAAACTTAAAGAAAATTGAGAAGGCATTTCGCGTGACCATCATCACAAGAGATGATACCCTGAAGATTTTAGGAAATGAAATTGCAGGAGCCAAAGCTAAAAGTGTCTTTGAACAGCTGCTTGCATTATCCAGACGAGGCAATTTAATAGAGGCTCAGAACGTTGACTACGCAATTGCCCTTTCGTTTGAAGAAAAAGAAACCGCCATTTTGGACATGGATAAAGAGGTAGTGTGCCACACCATCAGTGGAAAACCAATCAAACCGAAAACACTTGGACAAAAGGAATATGTGGGTTTAATACGTAATAAGATGATTGTATTTGGAATTGGACCTGCCGGAACAGGAAAAACCTATTTGGCTATGGCAATGGCAATACAAGCATTTAAAAATGACGAGGCAGGCAGAATAATTTTAACAAGACCAGCAATTGAAGCTGGTGAAAAATTGGGGTTTTTACCTGGTGATTTACAAAGCAAAGTTGACCCCTACCTGCGTCCGCTGTATGATGCGCTGCATCAGATTATGGGGGCGGAAAGTTTTCAAAGAAACATGGAAAAAGGTCTGATTGAAGTTGCACCACTGGCTTATATGAGAGGCCGGACTCTGGATAACTGTTTTATCATTCTTGACGAAGCCCAGAATACAACACCTGCACAGATGAAGATGTTTTTGACCAGAATAGGATTTGGCTCTAAGGTTATCATAACGGGTGATTTAACGCAGAAAGACCTGCCTGCAGGGATGCAATCCGGCTTAGATACGGCAGCTGCAGTTCTGAAAAAAGTGGATGACATCGGATTTTCCTATCTAACAAGCAAAGATGTCGTTAGACATCCTTTAGTACAAAAGATAGTAAAAGCTTATGAAGAATATGAGCAGAAGACAAAGCCTGATAAAATAAATCGAAATACCAAAAACAAAAAAGCGAGAACAAAAAAATGAGTTTATTAATTGAGGATGAAAGCATATATAAACTCCCCTTTGATATAAAATCAATCGCCCTGACTGTAATAGACGGTGTGCTTGATTATGAAAGATGCCCTTATGAAACAGAGACAAATTTAATATTGACATCGTGTGAGGAGATTGCTAAAATAAATGAACAGTTCAGAGGGGTTGACAGTGCGACAGATGTGCTGTCTTTTCCCAATGTTGATTTTAGAACACCTTCGGATTTTGCCTCCCTGGAGGACAATATTCTTGGAAATTTTGATCCGGAGTCTGGAAAGTTAATTCTCGGAGACATTATGATAGCTACGGAAAAAGTCGCAGAGCAGGCTGCAAAATTCGAACATTCTCTCACTAGAGAGTTTGCATTTTTAATTGCACATAGTGTTTTGCACCTACTGGGATATGATCATATGGTGCCTGAGGAGGAAGTTAGAATGCAGGCAAAACAAAAAGAAATATTAGAGATACTTAAGATCAGCAGATAATAGTATTCTATGTAGCATTCCTGCACTTGACTCGCTGCTCGTGTGAATGAATCATTACATAGATTCTATATAATAATCAAAAAGAAAAGGATTGGAGTTTATTTATGAAAAGATTAAAAGTGGCAGCTCTGTTACTTGGTTTCACAATTATTTTAATGGGGTGCAAGAAAGAAACGGTTGCAGAAACGGAAAAAGTCAGAGAAACAGAACAGGATACAAAAACCGAGACAGAAAGTGAAACAGAAAGTGAAACAGAAATCGGACTGACTATGGAAACTGAAAATACTGAGGGAATGGTTAGAAGTTATTTAACAGGGAAATTAATTGATGAGAGCATTGCCCGTCAACGTCCTATCGCAGTTATGCTTAATAACATAGTTAACGCAGTGCCGCAGGCTGGTATTGCAAATGCGGATATTGTCTACGAAGCTCCTGTGGAAGGCTCCATGACAAGACTGATGGGTATCTTTGAAGACTATCAAGATTTAGAAAAAATTGGTTCGGTTAGAAGCTGTAGAAACTATTATGTATATTATGCAAGAGAATTTGACGCCATCTATTTACACTACGGACAGGCAGTTTATGCACTTTCACTATTGGCTGATGATGAGTTTCATAATTTAAGCGGATTAGATGGCATTGGCCCCACTGTATACTATAGAACCACAGACAGAGTAGCTCCGCATAACGCATATGCAAGTGCAGAAGGAATTGCTGCCGGTATTGAAACAATGGGCTACCGCACAGATTACATAGAAGATTATACCGGTCATTATAATTTTGCAGATGATAACGCACTTGTGGAATTAGAAGGTGAAGTTGCCACGTTCGTAAAACCTGGTTATACAGTGAACAGGCCATGGTTTGAATATGATGAGGAGACCAAACTCTATTTTCGGTTTCAATATGGAGAAGAGCAGATTGACGAATTAACGGACGAACAATTGAGCTATACAAATATTATTTTCCAATATTCACAGTGGGAAAACTTCGATCAAAATGGCTACTTAAACATTGATACTATTTCTGGCGGTTCAGGAAAATATATTACCGGCGGCGTTGCAATTGATATTACATGGAACAAAGAATCGGAATATGGTGTTACCAGATATTATAATTCTGCCGGTGAAGAAATCACATTGAATCAGGGAAAAACATGGGTATGTATTATTTTGGACACCAACGTAGATAATATTGAAATCACTGAGAAATAGAATTAGATATTATAACGAAAGATAAAACGGGAGGTTAACGTGGGAAGAAAAAATAAGAGTAAAAATTCAGACTACCTGTTGCAGGGAAGCATTTTAGCCGCTGCAGGTATTATAGTTCGTATTATTGGTCTTTTATATAGAGTTCCCGTTACAAATATATTAGGAGAAGAGGGGAATGGGTACTATACTCAGACCTATAGTATTTATAATATATTATTAATGGTATCCTCCTTTGGTCTGCCTTTGGCAGTTTCAAAACTTGTATCCACACAAATGGTTCTCGGACATAAAAGAAATGCTTTGAAAATTTTTAAAAGTGCAGTTATATTTGCTCTTGCTGTTGGCGGTGTGATTGGTACAATTACCTTTATATTCAGCCAGCAGTTTGCTAATATTCTTGCTTCTCCCCCCAGTGCATATGCCTTGAGAGTAATTGGTCCAACACTATTTGTCATGGCAATACTAGGAGCAATCAGAGGATATTTCCAAGGTCTCGGCACTATGGTACCAACCGCTTTCTCGCAGATTTTTGAAGGCATTGTAAATGCGGTTGTCAGTGTCGTAGCTGCGAATATATTTTATAACATAGGCTATAAAAAGGGAGTGGAAACAGGTAATGCATCTCTGGCGCCCGCATTTGGAGCCGCCGGTTCAACTATTGGAACCTTATCCGGCGCAATTACAGCATTGATTTTCCTGCTTTTTATCCTGTATGCGTATAAGCGTATCATAAAGAGACAGATTAGAAGAGATAGAACTGGATATGAAGATTCCTATCAGATTATTATGAAAAGCCTGCTAATAACAATAGTGCCAGTTGTCTTAAGTACTGTTACTTATAATATAAGTGAGTTGCTTGACTCGGGAATTTTTAATAATATTATGAAATTCAAGGGCTATTCCACAAGTGAATATTCAGCGCTAATAGGCGCTTTTTCTAAAGCGAAAGTATTGTCAAACGTTCCCCTGACCATAGCTTCTTGTCTGACCCCATCGATGATTCCGAGTCTCTCGGAGGCTATGGTAAGCAAAAATAAAAAACTGGCTAAAGATAAAGTCCATATGTCCATTCGTTATACAATGGTAATTACCATTCCCTGCGCCATTGGATTAGGTGTGCTTGCTTCCCCGATAATGCAGCTTTTATATCCTGGTGATGACCCAACTTTGGCAGCAAATCTTTTGCGAATTGTTTGCTTTACGCTTGTCTTCTATGCCTACTCAACCATTGAAAATGGTATATTACAGGGGATTGACAAGCTAAAGGTACCAGTAATCAATGCGGTAATAGCTTTAGGTGTGCATCTATGTTCCTTGCTTGTATTCTTACTTATATTTGATATGGGAATATATGCCGTTGCACTTTCAGACTTAATTTTTGCTGTTATCATGTGTTTTCTGAATACACGATCGATTATGCTTCATTTGCATTACCGGCAGGAAATGCAAAAAACCTTTCTAACACCAGGCATCTGTTCGGGAATAATGGGAGTCGTCGTATATGGCGTTTACAAATTATTCATGATGACAACCGGTATCAACGCCATTAGCGCTTTGTTTGCAGTAGTTATTGGAGTTATTGTTTATGCAATTACTCTTCTTAAATTTAGAGGGATCACCGAAAATGAGTTACTGGGCCTTCCAAAGGGACAGCTCATTGTAAATACGGCGGCTAAGCTGCATTTGCTATAGATATGAAAGAAAACACTTTCATATCTATAGCAAATGCAGGCTTGCTTGCAATATGCATGTGGATAAATTTGGATTTTTTTTCTCATAATTGAATAAATTGAATAAAAAGGTTGATACTAAATGAAAAAGGAGTGACTTTCATGAAGAAGGTAACATATAGTATCGGCATTTTATCATTTTTATTAATTATGTCCCTTGCTTATTTTGCAAGCTATCAGATAACCCTGAATAGACATAACGAGAGTAATACACAGACAGACATGCTTAGTGAAAGCAATTTACGGGCAGTTGATACGATAAAAGACGAAATAATAACCTCAGAAACAAAATATATTCTGGAAACCTACAGTATAAATACAAGTGAATTAACAGAAGAAATGCAAAAGGTACCAGTTGAGTTTTTAGGGTTTACAAGAGACAAATTAATTGCGTACTTACAATCTTATGATAAAAATCCTACAGAAGAAGATCTGGAAAAAGGTTTTTTAAACTTCTCATTAGTTTCATTTTCAAATGATACGATTGTCCTGAGAAAAACGTATGAAATCCTATATAGCTATTTTATAATAGATAACAACGGTTTTATTACGATATATAAAGAGGATAAGAAAACGCTTTATGAATATACAAATATTTCTATAAGTATTTTACCTGATGCATTAAGGGAAGAAGTGCAAAAGGGGATGTTTCTGAAAGACGACGAGGCATTATATAACTTTTTAGAAAATTATACGAGTTAGTTGTTCCTGGGTGACGAAATTCCTGGGTGACGGACGAGATTCCCTGGTCTACGATAATTTTATGCTATTCAGAACTAGATGTATGTTTAGGTCAAGAGGTTTTATAAAGTTAAAAAGAAGATAAGAATTTGCATCCGGAAGAAAATGTATTAGACGAATGGGCTATAATAGTGTAATATATGAACTGATAGGGATACACAATGTGCGTTTCTTACGATTCACTGGTGTCCGTGAAATATTTGTTTGGAGGATAAGTTGTGAAAACAAGGGATAAATTAAAGAATGCAAAACGAATTGTTATTAAAATTGGCTCTTCGTCTATCACTCATGAAGAGACAGGTAATTTAAATCTGACAAAACTGGAGATTTTGGTTAGAGAGATTTGTGACTTGCGCAATTGCAAAAAAGAAGTGGTACTCGTTTCCTCTGGAGCAATTCCTGTGGGACGCCAGTCAATTGGTCTGGATAAAAAACCGGATAATCTTCCCCAGAAGCAGGCATGCGCCTCAGTAGGGCAAGCCAAACTTATGATGATCTATCAAAAGTTATTTTCTGAATACAATCAGGTTGCCGGGCAAATTTTAATGACAAAGAATACATTTTTAAATAATCTTAATCGAAAAAATGCGCAGAACACGTTTGAAGAATTGTTTCTTATGGGGGTGGTACCTATTGTTAACGAGAATGATACCATATCTACTTATGAAATTGAATTTGGAGATAATGATACGCTCTCCGCAATTGTAGCTGCATTAATTCATGCGGATTTATTGATTTTATTATCTGATATTGATGGATTGTTTACCGATGATCCGAATCAGAATCCGGATGCTGAATTTGTGGATTTCGTAGAATTGCTAAATCATGAATTTGTAAATATGGGCAAGGCTTCATCATCTAGTGCTATTGGAACCGGGGGAATGACGACCAAACTCAGAGCTGCTAAAATAGCAACTTCCGTTGGTGCGGATATGATAATCGCCAATGGGGAAGATTTTCATATTATACATAAACTGCTTGCCGGCGAGAAGTTAGGGACTTTATTTTTATCCAATAAAGAAGAGGATTTCTATTTACTTGACTATATAGAGAAGATTGATTAAGGGCTGCGGGCTGTATATCGTAAAGGAGATCTTATTTCTATGAAAATCTGAATGAATGTTATAGGTTCACGTGATTTGTGCGAGGCTAACCATGAGGTATATTGAAAAACGGTTTTATTTATATCCTGGAATTACGTTAGCTCCATTGTATAATGAATTTTAAGAAATTGGTATTTTAGATAAGAAGGAAGCATTTGTTTTTAATATCTTCATGAACGAAAGGGGATTCTAAATATATATGCAGTTTAGTCAGTGGTGGGAATTTTAATTCGCTTTGCAGAATGTGTAAGGCATCCTATATAGGATATAACCTGGATATATGGAATTGTATGGTATAAAAATGGAGCAGAGGAAATTAGATAGAATTAATGATTTATCAAGGAAAAGCAAAGCAGAAGGTTTGACAGAAAGTGAACAGAAGGAACAGGCTATTTTAAGACAGGAATATATTGAACTGTTTCGAAGAAATTTGAGAGGACAATTAGATAAGATTGATATCCAGGAAGCGGATGGTTCTATTACCAATTTAGGTGAAAAATTTGGTCAAAAAAGAGGACATTAGAAAACGGATTTTAGATATTAGGCAGACTTTGTCTTTGTATGAGGTTGCCAGGAATAGTAAAATTGTGATTGATAGATTACTGGCGACGAAAGAATACCATTTTTATGACTGTATCTATACTTATGTAGGCTTCGGCGGTGAGGTATCTACTCAGCTGCTGATAGAAACTGCGCTCAATGAGGGCAAAAAAGTGGCGTGTCCCAAAATCGCATATGGAGAAATGAACTTCTATTATATTAATCATATGGAAGACCTGGAGCCTGGGCACTTTGGTGTAATGGAACCATCTACAGGCAGCATTGCAGAATCGTATGAGGCACTTGTGGTTATACCAGGGGTTGCTTTTGACCTAAAAAGGAATCGGGTCGGCTTCGGTAAAGGCTATTATGATAAATATCTGGAAAAACATAAGTCGTATGCAACAATTGCTTTGGCTTTTGATTTTCAGATAACAGAGTCTGTTGTTTCTGAACCTTTTGATATCAAACCACAGTTTCTCATAACAGAAACCAGGATATTTTAAACAATGCAATTACATATTTGAGAGTATACAAAAATAGATTTTAGATATTTTCATATCGAATGGAGGGATTATTTATGGTAAATGTATTAGAAATAGGTGAACGTGCCAAAGCTGCAGAGCCTTTCTTACGGATTATGAGTACAAACCAGAAGAATTTGGCTTTGGAACAGATTGCTGCGAAATTGGTTCAGAATGAAAATAGTATTCTTTTAGAGAATAAAAAGGATATGGAAATAGCGAATAGGAATCATATGAACCCCGGATTGCTTGATAGATTGCTTCTAAATCATGAGCGAATAGAAGGCATGGCAGAAGGCTTACGTCAATTGGCGCAATTAGAAGATCCAATTGGTGAAGTGATTTCTATGAAAAGGAGACCGAATGAGCTCTTGATTGGACAAAAACGAGTTCCTTTAGGTGTCGTTGGAATTATTTATGAATCACGTCCAAATGTAACAGCAGATGCCTTCGGATTATGTTTTAAGACTGGAAATGCCGTAATTTTAAAAGGCGGAAGTGATGCCCTTTACTCAAATAAAGCAATTGTCGACTGTATTCGAACTGCGTTGATGGAAATCGGCGTATGCGGGGATGCCATCCAATTAATTGAAGATACAAGCAGGGATACTACTACGGCTTTTATGAAGTTGAATGATTATGTTGATGTTCTGATTCCCCGAGGTGGTGCTGGCCTGATAAATGCAGTTGTAAATAATAGTACCATACCTGTTATTGAAACCGGAACGGGAAATTGTCATATCTATGTTGATGAATCTGCTGATTTTGAAATGGCCATTCGTATTATTTTTAATGCGAAAACTGGGCGGATCGGAGTTTGCAATGCTTGTGAATCTTTGGTCATTCATAAAAATATTATACGGGATTTTTTACCTTTATTAGGTGAAAAGTTAAGTGAAAAGAATGTGGAATTAAGAGGAGATGAATTGGCAGTTCTCTCACTTCCCTCTGTAATACCGGCTGTTGAATCAGATTATTCTACTGAATATCTGGATTATATTCTTTCTGTGAAAACGGTATCCTCAATTGATGAAGCAATTGCACATATTAACAAATACAGTACACAGCATTCTGAATCCATTATTTCAAAAGATTATGAAAATACTCAGAAATTTCTAAATGAGATTGATTCAGCCGCTGTATACGTGAATGCCTCAACCAGATTTACAGACGGATTTGAGTTCGGATTCGGTGCTGAAATAGGAATTAGCACACAGAAACTCCATGCAAGGGGTCCAATGGGTTTACATGCTTTAACTACTACAAAATATATTATTTATGGGAATGGTCAGATTCGATAATATAAAGTTACATACCTTTACTATCCCAGAAGGTAAAGTGACCGGATTTCTACAGCTTCTTAATCTTGTGATTGCAAGGTTTGGAGCTGTTTCTTTATCATAAAGCAAAATATATCCGCATAGATTATCTTCATAAAGGATAAGTTTATCATTTCGCATAAGACTACTTATAAGCAAAATCTACTATATAATTATGGTGAATGCAACTATTGCATAAATTGTTTGTGCCGGAGGGCGGAGCAACACCGGCATGTTTCAAAGGTTGAAAGAAAATATTGGAAAAGGAGCCATGCAGCGAATCGCTTCTTTCAACCATACTTATTTCAGCAGTATCGCAAGCAAGCTTGCGATATGCATGGGCATAAAAATGATAGAATTTAATCAGATATATAGTTATGAGAGAATAGTGGAAGAGATGCAAAGACTTCATAATCAATTTCATGATTTCACCAAATATTCAATCATTGGCATGAGTCATGATAATCGGGAAATCCCAATGCTTACGCTTTCAGAAGGGAATCAACATTTAATTTGCACGGCAGGAGTTCACGGCCGCGAAAGCATTAATCCTGTTGTAATGTTAAAACTTATTGAGGATTATTGTATTTCTTATAATGAAAGGGGGATAATCAATAACCAATTCAGTATTTATCATTTGCTTTCAGATTATGCTATCTGTTTTATTCCTTTAATGAATCCAGACGGATATAGCATTGCACTGGAAGGATTTGATAAAATCCATAATCCGATTTTGCAGAGTAACGCAAGACAGCTTCATATTCCATATGAAGAATGGAAACTAAATGGAAGGTGCATTGACATTAATCGCAATTTTGCCTCTTTTTCTTATAATCCTCTTAAACCTGGGGATTATGCAGGAAGTGAAAATGAAACCAAGGCCTTAATGCACGTATTTCATACATATCCATCTATTGCATACTATGATTTTCATTCCAGAGGCAAAATTATTTATTATTTAAGAGCCGCTATGGGGCAGACTTATAATCAAAAAAGCTATGGCATCGCCAAATATCTACAAGGTCTCTCAAATTACGCCCTTGGAAGTATGGAAGAGGAGTTTCTTACACCTACTAGCGGTGGAAACACCGTTAATTATTATTCTGAGAATTTTAATAATCCTGCTATTACAATAGAAACGGTAATAGATGAGGCAGCTTTCCCTATGGATAGCAGATACCAATCCTCCACTTATGCAGATATTCGTCTCATTCCAATTGCTACAATTCAATATATGAGAGAATATAATAAAAAAAATTAGTTTTTTTCTGATTATCTTTTCATGCAGTCAAAGCGGTCTATTACGTTAGGATTTGCAGTCTATAGATGTTCTAAGACGGACGAGATTTCAAGGAACATTCTACTTCTTAAGACCTACAGGCTAAGCGCTCCCATGAGCCCGAAGGGCATGGTCTCATGTCTGCAGCCTGAAAAGGTCTTAAGAAGTAGAATGTTCCTTGAAATCTCTGTTTACTCCTGTTGGTCATATAGGAATACCAGAAAGCAATATATGTGCAAAGCAATAATCTCATTGTAAGCAATAAAATTGTATTTGTATGCAATACAATACAATTTAGTTTATTTAATATAATTTCATTTGTAGTAGTCATACGCTGTGCTGTATAATTGCAGTTAGATGTATTATTTTGATTGCTTACAGGGAAGAATAAAAA
>Ga0153997_1000241_pt1 | contig 16190 bp, 11 predicted proteins | sample TSNC081MetaG_FD_104750 | JGI IMG/M metagenome (GOLD analysis project Ga0153997, IMG submission 104750) | Attine ant fungus gardens microbial communities from North Carolina, USA - TSNC081 MetaG | ecosystem: Host-associated > Fungi > Mycelium > Unclassified | place: USA: North Carolina, Lumber...
CTTGTTATTATACAATTCAGTAATGGAATCTAGCGGTATATTTAGGACAGTACTTTAGGTCGGACCTAACAGGAAATCGAAAGGATATTCACTTGTATGAATAGTTAAGCTGAAAAATAGAGGTAATTGTTTTTTATACATTTATATTGATTTTTTTAGCAGTTTCCATTATTATTATAGAAGAATTAAGTACAGTAGTGTAAAAAATCAGTGAAGTTTGCATTCTCAGACTTTTTTCATTGCTGGCTGGAATAAAGAGGAATAAAGGGAGGAAAATTCGTATGTATGAAGTACTTAAAGTTGAAAAGCTTGCAGATCAAATCTATCGGATGAACGTTAAAGCACCAAGAGTATCAAAGCGCTGCCAGCCAGGTCAATTTATTATTGCGAAAATAGATGAAGTTGGTGAGAGAGTTCCACTGACCATCTGTGATTATGATAGAGAAGAGGAAACAGTTACTATTGTATTTCAAAGCATTGGTTCGTCTACAATGAGAATGGCTGCATTAAAAGATGGAGATTACTTCCAGGATTTTATTGGTCCTTTAGGATGTGCTTCTGAATTTATAGAAGAAGATTTAGAAGAATTAAAAAAGAAAAAGATTCTTTTCATTGGTGGCGGCGTTGGTACCGCCCCTGTATATCCTCAGGTGAAGTGGATGAAAGAATGCGGAATTGATGTGGATGTTATTATAGGTGCCAAAAATAAAGATATGCTTATTCTAGAAGACATGATGCAGAAAGTAGCCGGAAACCTTTATGTTACTACAGATGACGGTAGTTACGGAAGAAGTGGAATGGTTACACAGGTGCTAAAAGACTTAGTTGAAAAAGATGGGAAAGAATACGATGTCTGCGTTTCCATCGGACCAATGATTATGATGAAATTTGTCTGCCTTTTGACAAAAGAATTGGATATTCCTACTGTGGTAAGTATGAATCCAATTATGGTAGATGGAACTGGTATGTGTGGGGCATGCCGTTTGACAGTCGGAGATGAAGTGAAGTTTGCCTGTGTGGATGGACCTGAATTCGACGGACATCTGGTTAACTTCGATGAAGCAATGAAAAGACAGCAATTATATAAAACAGCGGAGGGTCGTGCAAACCTGAAACTTCAAGAAGGAAGTACTCATCATGGCGGCTGTGGACAATGTGGAGGGGATGAATAATGGCCAACGTCTTAAATAAAGTGCCTGTAAGGGAACAGGACGCCAAAGTTAGAGCAACGAACTTTGAAGAAGTTTGTTATGGATATAATTTAAAAGAAGCAATGGAAGAATCTTCCAGATGCCTGAATTGTAAAAAGGCCAAATGTATCGAAGGATGTCCTGTTGCAATTAATATACCCGAATTTATTCAAGCGGTAAATGCAGGAAATATTGAAGCAGCATACCAGAGAATTTCAAAATCATCTGCTTTACCGGCGGTATGCGGTCGTGTATGCCCACAGGAATCTCAGTGTGAAGGTCTATGTATCCGCGGAAGGAAGGGCGAACCTGTATCGATTGGTAAGTTGGAACGCTTCGTAGCGGATTGGGCACTTGAAAATGGAATCAAGCCAACGCCTGCGAAAGAGAAAAACGGTAAAAAGGTCGCAGTAATCGGCTCTGGTCCTGCCGGACTTACCTGTGCTGGAGATTTAGCAAGGCTTGGATATGACGTAACTATTTTTGAAGCTTTACATGAAGCGGGAGGCGTTTTAATCTATGGTATTCCGGAATTTCGTTTGCCTAAGGATAAAATAGTTGCTACTGAAATTGAAAACATAAAATCATTAGGTGTTAAAATAGAGACTAACGTTATAGTAGGTAAATCAATGACAATTGATGAACTTATGGATGAAGAAGGATTCTTGGCCGTATTTATCGCTTCCGGTGCAGGACTTCCTAAGTTTATGGGTATACCAGGCGAAAATGCAAATGGTGTATTCTCTGCGAATGAATATTTGACACGAAATAACCTTATGAAAGCTTATAAAAATTATGATACACCAATTACAGCAGGGAAAAAAGTTGCTGTAGTAGGTGGTGGAAACGTTGCTATGGATGCTGCAAGAACTGCACTTAGGCTTGGAGCAGAAACACATATTGTATACAGAAGGAGTGAAGCGGAACTTCCAGCCAGAATCGAAGAAATCCATCATGCAAAAGAAGAGGGAATTATTTTCGATCTTTTGACAAATCCAACGGAAATCCTGGCGGATGATAATGGGTGGGTAAAAGGAATGAAGTGTGTGAAAATGGAACTTGGCGAACCGGATGAGTCAGGTAGAAGATGTCCACAGGTGATTAAAAATTCAGAATTTGAGATGGAATTGGATACAGTAATTATGTCTCTTGGAACTTCACCAAATCCACTTATTTCTTCGACAACGAAGGGAATTGAAACAAATAGACGGCAGTGTATTATTGCAGATGGAGCCAATGGTAAAACCACAAAAGAGGGCGTTTATGCAGGTGGAGATGTTGTATCAGGTGCAGCTACTGTTATCCTGGCAATGGGTGCCGGTAAGGCGGCAGCGAAAGGTATTGATGAATACCTGAATGGTAAATAAGTAAGGATTCCTTTCTGCCACCCCAAAAAGGGACTGTCGGGAAATAAATATTTATTTCATGAGATGAATAAAGACCATGCAGTTTTCGGCCTTTGTTGCTGAATTTATGCATGGTCTGGTTCTTGTATACCGGAGCTGTTTTATGCATTTTACGACTGCCCGTTTTGACTGTGCGTGGAGGCAACGAGCCAAGTGGAGCTATAGCGTGTTTGAAAAATCATTGTCATCCTCTTCATAAAGTGATGTGTAAAATTCTTCAGCCATACTATTTAAAAACAGTTCATCTATATCATGATTATAATTGAATAAAATCATTTTTATTTTCTCCTCTCTTTTAAAATAATTCTCCTGACTGTTCTTTGATGCATCAGAGAAAATACTTAATTCCTTATCTATCTTATCCCCGTTATAATTATCATAGAACCATTTTGTCATATCTTCTTTTATTGTTTTCTCAGTCTTAATTTTCGCTTTTGCATCTTTGGCTGATTTTAATGAATAAATTCCAATTGCAATAAAGATGCAACATAGAACAGCCATAACGATGCAAGAGAAAAGATCGTTGACAATTGGAAGAGGAATTATTTTTAATAATGCTAAGATACTTACAACAAGTCCAATTACACCAATAAGTAAAAAAGCAGAGGAGGTGGAAGACATCTCATTATATTTTTCCTCTGCACTCATATAAGAACGACCTGCAGTTGTTACCTTATCGGAGGCTTCTTCATATCTGCCATTATTTTCAGCTTTTTCAATATGGAATGCTTTGGCTAATTTATTGGCTGTTTCAAAATGCTCTTCCAAAACAGAAACGATATAAAATTCCGATAATGGATCCAGTTCCCACTTCACGTCTTTGATATTGGAATACTCTAAAAAATCAGCCAACTCTTTCGCATATTCCTCTTTCTCAAACTTGTAAGTTAATGCAATGTATAACCTTTCCATAAAACAACCTCCCGTTTTTTGTGACGTCACGCCACAAGTTACATAATCAGCATTTTTTGCACTTTTTTCATTACGAGTGAGAATCATGCTATTACTTATTATAACTTAAAATACATTGTGAAACAACTAATTTTAAGGTATAATTATTTGTAAAGCCAAATACCACACAGCGGCGAGCCCTTCGCTTTTCTTTTTGCTTGCGGGAATATTTGATGGAGAGGAAATATTTCCATCTCTATAGGTGGTGTGATGCATTAAAGCCTATTATTTATCTCTAAGAAGAAAACTTGTATTTTGAACAGGAAAGTAGATTCATTCATAATACAGTTATAAAACCGACTCAAAATAGCCATAATATAGTGAAGCGTCAGTTGACATTTTAGATTTTCAATAGTAAACTTGAGTTATTAAAAAACATCAGTAATATATGGATAGTGATTGTTTGCGTACAAGCGAAACCTATTTACACCCTAAAGCGTAATCCATTACGATTCCTTTACCGAGTGGATAGGTTTTTTCTAAGACAGAATATCAACTTATTCCAAAGCAATTCATGTCAAATGTCATTTGTGCAGAGACTGCCGGACATTTGATCCTTGCGGCATTCGACAAGTGAAAGAATGCAAGTATTCACTATTAGGTTCATTGCTTGCGGGAATAACTCAACTGATAATTTTGCAACCGACTAACAAAGATATATGAAAGGAATATGATAATATGGGATTTAGAACTGATTTCTTATGGGGCGGTGCAACCGCTGCCAACCAATGCGAAGGTGCATACAATGTGGATGGAAGAGGGCTTGCAAATGTAGATCTGGCACCTGTTGGTCCTGACAGAAGGGGCGTCATCACTGGAAAAGTTAAAATGTTTGATTTTGATGATAATCATTTTTACCCTGCAAAAGAAGCAATTGATATGTATCATCATTACAAAGAAGATATTGCATTATTCGCAGAAATGGGATTTAAAACGTACCGTTTATCCATTGCTTGGAGTCGCATCTTCCCTAGAGGAGATGAAGCCGAACCAAATGAATCCGGCTTGCAATTTTATGAAAATTTATTCAAAGAATGTAAAAAATATAACATGGAACCTTTGGTTACCATTACGCACTTTGACTGTCCAATGCATTTAGTAACCGAATATGGTGCATGGCGAAACAGAAAATTAATCACATTTTATGAAAACTTATGTAATACTATCTTCAATAGATACAAAGGTCTGGTAAAATACTGGCTGACCTTCAATGAAATCAATATGATATTACATGCACCTTTCATGGCTGCCGGAATCTTCTTTGAAGAGGGAGAAAATGAGGCCCAGGTGAAATATCAGGCAGTACACCACGAATTGGTTGCCAGTGCCATTGCTACCAAAATAGCTCATAGCGTAGACCCTGAAAACAAAGTGGGTTGTATGTTGGCAGCAGGAGACACATATCCAAATACATGCAATCCAAAAGATGTATGGACTGCAAAAGGAAAAGACAGAGAAAACCTCTTCTTAATTGATGTACAAGCAAGAGGAGAGTATCCAGCTTATGGATTGAAGGAGTTAGAACGCAGAAACATAAAAATTGTATTTGAAGATGGAGATAAAGAGGTAATAAAAGAAAACACAGTAGACTTTGTTGCATTTTCCTATTATTCGTCTCGTTTGGCAAGTGCTGATCCGGATATAGCCAGTAAGGGCGAAGGAAATATATTATCAACCCTGCGCAATCCGCATCTAAAAGCAAGTGAATGGGGATGGCAGATTGATCCTTTGGGACTCCGTATTACCATGAATACTCTTTACGAACGTTATCAAAAACCATTGTTCATTGTTGAAAACGGATTAGGCGCTGTAGATACTCCAGCTGCCGACGGAACCATTGAAGACGATTATCGAATTGACTATCTCCGCAAGCATATAAAAACGATGAAAGACGCTGTAGATCTGGACGGCGTGGATCTGTTAGGTTATACTTCATGGGGCCCAATCGATCTTGTAAGTGCGAGCACCGGAGAGATGAAGAAACGATATGGTTTTATCTACGTAGATCTTGACAACGCCGGTAATGGAACCATGAAGCGCAGTAAGAAAAAATCATTTGACTGGTATAAAAAGGTAATTGCAAGTAATGGAGAAAATTTGGAGTAGTCTATTCTTACGCATCAAAAAGGAAAAGTTGGGACATGACTTTTCCTTTTTGCAATTATACTGTTGCTGTTTATAACTTTATTGCTACAGTGTGTCCATTTCACGCTGCGTAGGCGAGACCCCAAATTTGCCTCTTCACGAGGCAAATTTAGATTTGAGGGGGGCTCTGGAGCGTTTCGCATGTCAGGATACACTGGGGCAGCATTCTTCCCATGTAACCTCCTCCGTCTCCGGTCACCAACAGGCTGTAAATAGTAACGAACTGTTACCAAATATGGAAAAATTTTCTGAAAATATATTGACATCGTTCTATGTGTATAGTAACCTTTTATTATGTAAAACTGTTTATCTCAGTAAGATAAAGCCTTGGGCGGGTTGCAAATGTCCACATTGACTTATGCTGATTATAATGCAGTTCAACAACTTAGTATACTAAAGTACGCAGAAAGGATACAGTTATGGCAAAATTATTTATTGATGGAAGTAACACAAAAGGAACGATTCATAAGGAAATATATGGACACTTTTCAGAGCATCTGGGAAGATGTATCTATGAAGGCTTATATGTTGGTGAGGATTCACTCATTCCGAATACAAATGGTATGCGAAATGATGTGGTAGCAGCATTAAAGAAAATGTCAATACCTGTTCTTCGCTGGCCTGGCGGCTGTTTTGCTGATGAATATCACTGGATGGACGGAATTGGTGAGAAAGAAAGCAGAAAGAAAATGATTAATACTCACTGGGGTGGTGTAGTAGAAGATAACAGCTTTGGTACTCATGAATTCATGGAGTTATGCAGACAACTAGACTGTAAGGTCTATATGAATGGCAATCTGGGAAGCGGATCGGTAAAGGAGATGTCAGAGTGGGTGGAATATCTTTCCTTTGATGGCGTTTCTCCTATGGCACTGCTGCGTGAAAAGAATGGTCGTAAGAATTCCTGGGATGTGGATTATTTTGGCGTAGGGAATGAAAGCTGGGGCTGCGGCGGCAATATGACTCCAATTCATTATGCCAACGAGTATAGACGCTATCAGACTTATGTGCGCAATTATAAATCTGATAAGTATATTTTTAAGATTGCATGTGGTCCTAATGTGGACGATTATAACTGGACAAGGAAAGTAATGGAGACATGCTTCGACCATGCTCCGGAGAGCGTTCATGGATTCATGGATGGTTTATCTCTGCATTATTATACAATTCCGGGAGATTGGGCCCATAAAGGAAGCGCTTCTGGATTTGATGAAAAAGAATGGTACTCTACTCTGAAGAAGACTATGTATATGGATACTTTAATTAACCGCCATGGAGCTATTATGGATCAGTATGACCCGGAATGTAAGGTCGGTCTTATTGTAGATGAATGGGGAACATGGTATGATGTAGAACCGGGAACCAATCCGGGTTTCTTATATCAGCAAAATACAATGCGTGACGCTTTAGTCGCAGGTATCAATTTGAATATCTTCAATAAGCATTGCAAACGCGTTAAGATGGCAAATATCGCACAGCTGGTTAATGTGCTGCAGGCTGTAATTCTAACGGAAGGTGAAAAAATGATTTTAACGCCGACTTATCATGTATTTGAGATGTATAAGGATCACCAGAACGGTCAATTATTGGAAAGCTATGTAGAGAGCATGCAGATTGGAATCGGAGAAAGCAAAGTAGTTAATCTAACTGAGTCCGCTTCCAAGGACAAGGAGGGTAATATCCATATCACATTAAATAATCTATCACTGGATGAAGCCTATCCAATTGAGAGTATCATATTGAACAAGAATATTCACAGTGTAAAGGGAGAAATTCTTACCAATAAAATGAATGCCATGAATACCTTTGCTGCACCTGAAACAGTCAAAAAAGAAGCGTTAGTAGACATAAAAATTACCGCTGCAGGAATTAACTTTACAATACCACCTTGCAGCGTGCTACATATTACTGTGGAATAGGCAGTGGTTCTGTTTGAAAGTGTGATAGTAAATTTTCACACTACGTATTTGTGCAATATCGCAGGCAGATACCCTCCATTGACAATCTACTATGCGTCTCAGCCCTCAGTTTTTACTGATTTAGTACTGGGCGTACGCTGATCGACAGTAACGAGGCAGAATGGAAAATGGATGTTTCAAAACCAAGTAGTACTTTGTCAATGGAGGGTAAGGTTGGAGAAAATATAAAAAGGAGCCATGCAGCGTACTTCTTATGGTTTGCGCATTTCCTCAAGCGAGCTTGTGGGAAGCATGGGCATAAAGATGCAAAGAATTTGCAAAAAATGCTTGATAAAGGATACCCCTCAAAAGGAATATTTTCAGAATATGTATGATTATATTGATCGTTTAGATACAGATATAAAAGTCGCAGATACCATATATACGGAAAGATTAAATGCATGTAAGACGTGCCCATACTTACAATGTGGTATGTGTAAGATATGTGGATGTTTTGTTGAAGTAAGAGCAGCAATAAAGAGTAACGATTGTCCCGCCATAGAGAAATATTGGTAGATAGCATGAAAGAAGAAACGCCATCATGCATTTTATGTGGGTATGTCGGAAGCTTACTTACGATATACATAGGAGTTAATATGAAAAAAACAACCCTGATTTATGAAAATTTCCTGGTCACATCAGATGATATTGCGGAATTTATTCTGGAAGGCAAGGCTCAGATTGATTTTACAAATGGATGCATGAGGATGCAGAATGCATTAGATAATAATTTGGGACAAAAAGCCAATTACGTGCTTTGGTGCCCGGAAACATTTCCGGAAAATGTAAGAATCGACTGGGAATTTAGACCAGTTACGGATTATGGTCTTTGTATCCTTTTTTTTGCTGCCAATGGAAAAAATAATGTGGATTTATTTGATTCTTCCTTACAGAATCGAACCGGAGAATACCCCCAATATCACAGTGGTGATATGAATGCGTTCCATGTATCATATTTCCGAAGAAAAGAGCCGGATGAAAGGCAATTCCATACATGCAATTTAAGAAAAAGTTATGGATTTCACTTGGTCGCCCAAGGAGCAGATCCAATTCCGGACGCAGAGGATGCAACAGATTTTTACCAGATGTCAGTCGAGAAATATCAGAATACAATTTTATTTCTGGTAAATGGATTGAAGGTATTTGAGTTTCATGATAACGGGAAAACATATGGTGATTGTTTGAAAAGAGGAAAAATTGGCTTCCGTCAATTGGCACCGCTCATTGCAGAATATAGAAATTTTAAGGTGTATGAACTATGATTATGGACTTATCAGGAATTTGGAACATTCAGTTAGACAGAGAAAATAAGGGATTCCTTGAACATTGGGAAAGAGAGCATCTCCGCCAGGGTGGAGAAATTGAACTGCCAGGAATTTTGCAGTCGGAGGGATATGGAGACGAGATCCAAAGTGATACACCCTGGGTCAGCAGCCTTCATGATCCATATTGGTATTTGAGGGAAGAATACAAATATTCTCAGTCCTCTACTGATTTCCCTCTGGAAAAATGCAATGTCCCTTTTCTTTCACAGCCTCCGAGGCATTACATCGGAAAGGCATGGTATCAGAAAGAAATCATTGTGGATGCACCGGATTATAAGAATATGGTTTTCAGAATTGAGCTTACACATTGGAAAACTATGGTATGGTTGGACGGGGAATATAAAGGGGAGGATTTCTCGCTCTGCACTTCCCATGAGATATCTATGGGTAAGATTTCTTCTGGAAAACATAGACTTACCGTTTGTATAGACAATTCTTTTTTGTACCCATACCGTCCTGATGGTCATGGAGTATCGGATGCCACCGGCTCCACCTGGAATGGTATGGCAGGAGAAATTTTACTGTTGTCAGATGTCAGTTGTGATGAGAGGAGAAAACTGGCAAAGGAATATGCTGCTGACCATCCAAGGACGATAGAGGTAAAGGATGGCATGTTTTATGTGGATGGAAAAACAGAATATTTTAGGGGAACTCATTTTGGAGGAGATTATCCAATTAGCGGTTATCCGCCTACAGATAAGCAATGGTGGAGGAATGTGATCAATACGATTTGGGAGTGGGGCTTTAATTTTATTCGCTGCCATTCCTGTTGTTTACCCGAAGCAGCCTTTCAGGTGGCAGATGAAGCAGGGATTTATGTTCAGGTGGAATGTGGCATGTGGAACATATTTAATGAAGGAATTCCTATGCTGGATATTTTAAGGAAGGAAACGGAGAGAATTTTAGAACAATTTGGGCATCATCCTTCCTTCGTTTTATTCTCGCCAAGCAATGAGCCGGGAGGAGAATGGTATGCTCCCCTGAAGAATTGGGTAAAGGAAACCAGAGATTATGACAAAGGACTGGGGTATCAGAAAAGAAGGATTTACACAGCACAATCCGGTTGGTTTTTTGATTTGCCTCCGAAAGATGTGACGGGTACAGATTATATTTATTTTCACCGCTCTGGGTATGGTCCCATTTTGGGTGGAAATATCAGGAATTATGAGGGATGGAAGGGAAAAGACTATCGTTCTTCCATAGAAGGAAGCAAGCTTCCGGTCATCTGTCATGAAATGGGGCAGTGGTGCAGCTATCCGGATTTTTCAGTGATTGATAAATTTGATGGATATATGGAACCTGGAAATTATAAAGTCTTTAAAGAGAGTGCCAGACAGCATGGAGTACTACACAACAATAGAAAATATGCATATAATTCCGGTAAGAATCAGGTTTTCATGTATAAAGAAGATTTGGAGGCTAATTTCAGGACTCCGGGAATTTTTGGTTTTGAAATGTTGGATTTGCATGACTATCTGGGACAGGGTAGCGCTTTCGTTGGTATTTTAGATGCGTTTTGGGGAAATAAGGGATATGTAATGCCTGGAGAATGGAAGAAATTTTGTGATGAAACGGTTCTTTTGGCGAGGATTCCATCCTATGTTTTCCGGGATACGGAAAATGTGAGAATTCCAATAGAGGTATGTCATTTTGGAAAAGAACCTATTTCAGACGCAATCCTTTTCTGGAGGTTAAAAAATAAGGACAAAGTAATTCTCTCCGGTGAACTCCAAAGAAGATTTGTTCCGATTGGTAAGAATATGGAATTTGGAGAAGCTAAGCTTTACTTTTCTATGCTGGAGAAGAATATGAAGCTTGTCTTGGAATTAGAAATGGGCGGAAAGTTTAATTCTTGGGACTTATATGTATATAAGAATGAAAAACAAGACAAAAATCGGAATGAACAAAGAGTTCAACAAAAAACGTTCTATACGAAGGATTGGAAGGCAGCTAAAAATGAACTTTTAAAAGGTAAAAACGTCATATACTCACCCTATCTTTCTTCATTGGACTACTCCTGCCCGCCATTATCCATGCGTCCTGTATTCTGGAATGCGCAAATGGGTCCAAATTGGATACGGAGCCTCGGGTTAGTAATAAATGCACATCACCCTTTATTTCATCGATTCCCTACGGATGGTTTTGGCGGCTGGCAGTGGGAGGATATCCTTGCCCGGGCAAGAGGGTTTCATATGGATGGCATGCCAGAAGGGCTGACGCCCATTGTAACTGCAATTGATGACTGGAATCGAAATTATCCTTTATCATTGATTTTTGAATGTAGGGCTCTTGGCGGCAACTTGCTTGTGGTAAGTGCCGATTTAGAAGGGGACTTTGCGGAAAGACCTGCGGCCCATAGCTTGAAACAGGCATTATTTACATACGTGGAATCTTTGGATTTTCATCCGACAGTAAACGTATCGAAAGATGCCATTGAAAAACATCTGTTTTCAAATCATGTAATGAAATCACTTCAGGCAAAGATTCATGTTTCCTGTGGCGCTAAGATAAAAGGGCTTTCCAACCTTTTAGATGGAAACCCTAACACCTCTGTGTCTATTAAAAAGGAAGATTATCCGATTGAAATAGGAATCTTTCTAAAAGAAGAAGTATCCATTACCGGTCTTGTTTACATGCATGATCAAAAAGACCGAATGCGTTGTGGAAATGTAAAAGGTTATCGGATTCTGATAGAAGAGGGTGAAAGTTGGATGAATGCAGGAGAGGGCGAACTTCCATCATCTTATGCATTAGAGAAGATTTTATTTAATAGAGAGTATCGTTCAAGGAATATCAAGTTTTTGATTCTTTCAGATTATAGGGAAGCCCAAGAAGACATCTGGGTGGAAGAGTATAAAGGATGGGCTTGCATTCGTCAAAAAAAAGAGGCTTTTGCAGAGATTGCCATCTTAAGTCTCATTACGGACAGTAAAGTAATGGAGAATGATGTAATATACTGGAATGCAGAGAAAAGGAGCAGGACAAAGGAGATAGATGATTAAAAAGATTGGCTTTCATATAAAAAACAAAGGATATGAAGAGCGGCTGTTTATGCAGTTTATGCTTTTAGTGACATTTCCCCTTATTGTTATGGGAGTCGTCTCATACTACATTTATATCAGCGGGGAAGCTCTCAGGAATAAACTGACACTGGATTCATATAGCGAAAATATAGTTCATGAATATGAAAATATTTTTTCAGGCATCCGCGAATATTATCTGGATGGAACGAGCAGTTCCGTATTTACATGGTTGGTAAGGCAGACAAAAGTTCCGTATTCTGATTATAGTGAGGTTCATCAGGCCCAGACTATGCTTTGTGGGAATTATTTTATGTCTAAGTATATCAGCATGTATAATTTCATTAATATGAAAGAAGGCTGGGTGCTTAATAACTATGGGATGTATCCTTATGATCAGCTCAAAAATAAGACAGATACGGATGCCTTCATTGAATTGCAGAAGGAGAATTTATCTTCCATTTATTGGTTAAATCGAAGTGAATTTCCATCACCATATGAAACTGCTAAAGAGTCGGGCTTAGTAGATACTTCAGGAAAAATGCTGGTCATTAAAAGTGAATATTCTTCGGGAAATATTGAATATCTGCTTTTCATTAAGTTAAATATGGAAGAAATCAATCACATTTCCGAGTCATACCAGAAGCTTGGGTATGATATAACAGTATTAAGCGGAGAATCCATGCTAATAGAGACAGACACAGAGCTTACCAGCACTTATCTTAACTCAGAAAGCGCTAAGAGCGGATTCTATCAAGCACCGAAAGGAAAAAACTATAATATAATAGTGAGTGAGGCTGCTTCGAGCGGTTTGACTTACATAATTGGTTATGATACCAATCAGGAGAAAAGGGATGGAAAAATTTTCTTATATGCGGCCATATTACTGATTATTGCTTTTGGAATTCTTTTCCTTGCTCTTCGAATTATGGCAAAATATTTTTCCAAACCCTTTGTTATGCTGCAAAAATTTGTTACAGATCAAAATATTCAGATTCGAGAGCTCTTTGTTACAAACTTGATTCAGGGTGATCCAGACTTTGGGAAGATAGATGCAGATCTTAGGAGGTACAATATGCAGCCTTGTCATTGCTATCGAATGATAGGGGTGATTTGCAAGGAGAAGGAGCATACAAGCAATGATCCATTTCCAAGAAATAATACGAATAACAGGGATATTTTAAAAAGTCTTCCTGAATTTATAAGATACTCCCTTTACATTACTCCTGTCATTTATGAAAAGGTAATTGTTTTTATTATAGGAGATGAAAGTGAGGAGACCATTGATTACAAGACGGCTTTAGTCTATAAACAAGTCAAGGATTATGTGGCAGAGTCATTCAATTGCCAAATAGCGTCCGGAATCAGTATGATATTCCATGAATTGCTGCATATATCCGGAGCATACAATGAATGTCTTGAAGTCCTGCATACAGGTTCTAATTTAAGTAATAACTTAAGTTCCACTTTAGTCCTTTACGATGATTATTCTTCAATGAGTTCTGCGGTCGATGTGTATGACATCATTATGGAGGATGCGTTTTGTCAAGCAATTGAGGAATGTAATAAGGAAGAGGCAATACAGCTTTTGGAATTCATTCTTCAGCGTCTGGAGGTAAAAGGTGTTTTTGGAATCGAACGAAATTTCTATATCACTCGATTAATGATGGCAATTCTTTCTATTCCACGAAAATCATCTATTCTATTATCAAATATTTTTGATGAAAGTCAGAATAATTTTATGAACAGGGTAACTCAGATCTTTAATTTAAAAGATTTACTTCTATATATTGAGGAAGGGGTTATCCTCCCGATCATTTCTGCTCTGGAGGAATATCGCAAATCAGAGGTTTCTGATATTGGAATGCAGGTTATACAATTGGTGAAGGAAAATAAAGGAAATATTACATTAAATGAATGTGCGGAGATGTTAAATTACCATCCCAATTACATCTCAAGAGTACTCAAAAAAGAAAACGGTATTACCTTTACTGACATAGCAAATGCAGAAAAAATAAAAATGGCAAAATATATGTTATTGACTACAGGACATTCCGTAGCAGAGATTTCGGAAAAATTACAATATAACAATGTTCAAAATTTTATTCGCTTCTTTAAAAATCAATTAGGAACAACTCCCTCTGTATTCCGAAAAGAACATCAAAATTCAAACATGCTCTAGTGTTCTTGCTGCAGGCGATGCGTCAGTTTTGCTGACATAATACAACTGCGTCGCCCTGCAATCCGTCAGAGGCTTTCACCCGGAAGGAGATTTGACTCCTTCCGGGTGAAAAAAAACAGAGCATAAAATGATAATTTCATTTTACTACAGTTCAAAAAGTCGCAGGATATATAGCTTTTTGGACTTTATTATTATACCAAAACAGGTTAGATAATGATTGTTTACAAGGACTTGCCTAGTGGTATAGGATATACACAGGAAGAGGGAGGGAAAATCCAAAACACATGGCAAATTGCCCCATCTTTTAAGAGCAAGATATTAAAATGTGAACTTGAACAATAATGGAGGGAAGAATATGGCAAGAGATAAAACGATAATAAAGCCAAGACAAAAGATGGGAACATGGAAGCAGGCCTTACAGTCACATAAATGGTTGTATATTATGTTAATTCCTGGTGTTCTCTATATGCTGCTGTTCAATTACCTGCCTATGGGCGGACTGGTGATGGCATTTCAGAATTTCAGCCCATATAATGGCGATTCCATGATAGGCGCTTTTTTACATAGCCCCTTTGTCAGGTTGGATGTGTTTCGAAAATTCTTTACAGGACCAGATTTTACTATGTTATTAAGAAACACATTATCCATATCCTTTGCCAGTTTGCTTTTTTACTTTCCAGCACCTATTTTATTGGCTCTGCTTTTAAATGAGATTAAAAACATGGCATATAAAAGGGTTGCTCAAACAATGGTATACATACCGCATTTCATATCCATAGTTATCGTGGCTTCCCTTACCGCCCAGCTTTTCAGTACAACGGATGGCATTGTATATCATTGGTTTCAACAGCTATTCGGAAGAGGAAATGCACCGGATATTATGTCAAATCCCAACCTGTTCGTGACTATGATTGTTGGACAGAATATTTGGAAAGAAACCGGATATGGAACCATCGTGTTTTTGGCAGCGCTTTCAGGCGTAGACGTGCAGCTTTATGAAGCGGCGGACGTTGATGGAGCAAACCGCTGGCAGAAGATGTGGCATATTACATTGCCTGCAATCAAAGGAACTATAATCATTATGTTGATTTTGAGAGTAGGTACTATTTTAAATACAGGATATGAACAGATATTCTTAATGCAGAATTCCATGAACCGTTCTGTTTCGGATGTATTTGATACTTATATCTACACCAAGGGTGTCGTAAACGGAAATTATTCCCTGGCGACGGCCGCTGGTTTGTTTAAATCCATAGTCAGCATGATTTTGGTTTTAGGAGCCAATAAGGTTGCAAAATTGTTTGGGGAATCTGGATTTTATTAATAGAGGGGGGATTATGATGGCTGCAGCGAAAAGCAGAAAAATTAAAAGGAATCCTGGTGACCAGTTGATTCAGGTTATCATTTATATTTTTATTGGTCTGTTTTCATTAATAACGGTATTGCCGTTTATTTATGTAATTGCGGGATCTTTTGCTACGGAAAGAGAATTGACCGAAAGAGCATTTTTCCTGATTCCAAAGACAATATCAATGAATGCCTATCAATACATATTTAAAACGGGAGATGCCATAAAGGGGTTGATAAACTCTATCCAGGTAACGGTAGTCGGGGTAATCATTAATATGATTTTTTCTACTACACTTGCGTATCCTTTGTCCAGACCATATTTTAAAGGTCGAAAATTCTTTACCAATATGGTAATTGTAACAATGCTTTTTACAGGTGGCATGGTGCCATCCTATATGCTGATTTCCAATATACTGCACTTAAAGAATTCTTATTGGGCATTGTGGCTTCCAGGCGCAATTAATCCTTTTAATATGATCATTATCAAAAATTATTTTCAAGGTATTCCTTCCGAACTGGAAGAAGCAGCGAGAATTGATGGATGCCATGACTTTCAGATTTTCCGTAAAATTATTCTTCCGACTTCCAAGCCGGTGCTGGCCAGTGTATCACTATTTTATGCAGTAACTCACTGGAATTCTTATTTCAACGCTATGATGTATA
>Ga0153997_1000242_pt1 | contig 16134 bp, 13 predicted proteins | sample TSNC081MetaG_FD_104750 | JGI IMG/M metagenome (GOLD analysis project Ga0153997, IMG submission 104750) | Attine ant fungus gardens microbial communities from North Carolina, USA - TSNC081 MetaG | ecosystem: Host-associated > Fungi > Mycelium > Unclassified | place: USA: North Carolina, Lumber...
GGTCCTGTTTCGCCCTGGACCCCCTGCGGGCCCGTTTCGCCCTGGACCCCCTGCGGGCCCGTTTCGCCCTGGGTTCCCTGCGGTCCTGGTTCTCCCTGAGGTCCCTGTGGGCCTGTTTCACCCTGGATTCCCTGCGGTCCTGTTTCCCCCTGGATCCCCTGCGATCCTGTTTCGCCCTGTGGTCCTGTTTCCCCCTGGATCCCCTGCGATCCTGTTTCGCCCTGTGGTCCTGTTTCCCCCTGGATCCCCTGCGGTCCTGGTTCGCCCTGGATTCCCTGTGGCCCCGTTTCGCCCTGGATCCCCTGCGGTCCTGTTTCGCCATGGATTCCCTGCGGTCCTGGTTCCCCCTGGATTCCCTGTGGCCCCGTTTCGCCCTGGATCCCCTGCGGTCCTGTTTCCCCCTGGATCCCCTGTGGCCCCGTTTCACCCTGGATTCCCTGCGGTCCTGGTTCTCCCTGAGGTCCCTGTGGGCCGACTATGCTCCCAAGCCACTCCGTCTTAGTTCCTTCAAATCCATTGTATACTGCTATCTCATAAGCGGATTCACCATCTGCCCCTGGTTCGCCCTGGATTCCCTGCGGTCCTGGTTCTCCCTGCGGCCCCTGTGGGCCGGGGCGGCAACGGCAGCAGCTACTGCAACATTTTTTATCATCCATATCATTTTGACATTGATTGTATTTACTTTCATCACAATCTTTATAGCCTTTATTATAATTATCATTCATAGCTGATTCTCCTTTTCAAATATACAGCTCTGCCTACATACAGCTCTGCTTACCATATAATATGCTTTTAGTAACCATAATGTTAAAACTATACAAAGTAATATCAATATATTGACCCCTCTAATATTTACATAAACGAAAAATAATCCTACTGAGATAAACGCTAAAACCGGATATTCGTGCGATGTCTCTTCTTACAAAAAACAGCGTCCATTTCTGAACGCTCTGAAACTTTGTATTTTTTATATTTATTGCTAGAAGATATGTAAAACGATGACTTTAAGTCGTTTTCTTATACTTGCTTTTACATTCTTGACACCAGTGACAAGTAGAATAGACGATTGACAGAAAGATCGGCTTGTCTTCCTGCCGGGCTTGCTCAAAGGCTTCCTCCCCCCAGGCAAACCACCCCACCGGATTATCGGCGTGTTGAAGCAAATAGGGAGATTTTTCATTGATTAACCGATTGGGTGTTTTTATATGAGTGTCCACATGATCTCCTTAAATCATAATGGGACGTATTTTTATTACAAATACGCCCCGCTGCGTTATTTGAAATTGATTTTCACGCGAATAGCGTTCCCGCTTTTGTACCATGTTATGCTTTCTAAAATTGTTCCTCATACTCGGATATCTCGGGGACCGACTCTTGGCCGCCCCGACGTGCCCCGAACCGTCTGGCAATCAGCAGATACAACAGAAATATGGCGACGCCTGCCCCGCTGATGATCAGCCCTTCTATCAGGCCGGGCGTTCTGTAGTCGAAGCGGATTTCGGCGGATCCCGACGGTACCCGCACCGCCATAAAGCCAACGTTGACCTTTTCGATCAGGGCCGCCTCCCCGTTTACCGTAGCGCTCCAGCCTGCATCCCAGGGCACGCTGAAAAACACCAGCTTCTCTTCAGAGAAGTCGGTTACCGCTCCGAAGCCAAGGCGGTCGCGGTAAAAACCGTCGGCGGTGTAATCCCGGCGGTTCTCTACATCCTGGTAATAGCTGTCGACATCAAAATTCTGCTTCTCCTCTTCGGGAAGGGAGGGGAGGATGTCGCTGTGCCGCTCCATGGCTTCCTCATCCAGAAGTACGGCCCGGAGCAGAAGGTTCCCGCGCTCTGTGTCGCTCACAGTCTCCAGATCGCCGCTTCCGATCGCATACTCGTAGGTAAATCCCATGGGCAGGTAGCAGTCGTTTTCATAGACCTGAAAACCATTCTGCACATCGTATAAGGAATAGCCTGGCATGGGCGGTTCTTCAAAGTTTTTTTCCTCATAAAAGAGCCACCGTACCGACAACAGGGAGCGCAGGGCGTAGTACTCGGTCCCGGGGCGGGAGTCGACGTCCCGCGTCACCCCAACTGCGGGGTAAAACTCCATGATAGAGGCAGGCACGATGCTGTGGAATGCCTGAATGTTCGGCAGCTTCCAGAACATGAGCAGGTTGTCGAAGGCCATTGCTGCGTCAGAGCGGGCGAAAGGCTCCTCCGGCAGTGAAATCTCGTACTTGCCATTAATGACCCGTTCTACCACAAAACGTGACGACCAGTAGCTCTCTTTTACGCTGAACAGATAGGGGAGAGTGAAGCAGACCGCCACCAGCGCCACCCCCGCCCCGAATATATGCAGGAAATGGGATTTCCGGCGACAGCGTACAACCAGCAGCCAAGTAAGCAGTACACACACCACGGCGACACCGAACATGATCCAGGCCTGCCAGGTTAGCGCGGCAAGCCCGATCCGCCATTCATCGTCCACCTTGTTCGGAGTCAGGCAGGCCGCCACAGTAAAGACCGATACGATTAAAAGCTGCCAGCGCATGGCAGTGCGGATCTCCCCAGCGTCCTGGCTCATATCCTCCACGGCGCGGATGGACGCGAGGCTGATCATCATGATCGGCATATAAAACCAGCGGGCGTAATAGGACTGGTTGAGCAGCGTAAATAAGCTGTTTAGTCCGGGTATCAGCGCCATAAAGATGCAAATACCGACGAGCGTTTTAAGCCAGTCCTTTTTCCTTCGGGAGAAGTAAGCCATAACCCCCACCGGCCCCAGCAGAGGCAGCCACGCCGAAAGCGACGCCCAGTAGGCCTTGTGGTCGGGGAAGAAATTGGACCACGCCGGCTGCTCAGGGGGAAAGAAAAAGCTTTGCAAAATCGCGGGCAGACGCTGGCTGTCCCAATAAATCCAGAAGTTCCAGCCGTTTAGGAGGTTGTCCGTTTCGACGCGGGGATTGCCCATGAGCGCCAAAACCGATGGAACCAGCACTAGGGCGGCTATCAAAACACCCAGCACCGATTCCAGCGCAATCAGGAAAAACTTGCCGGGGGTGAGTCCCCATCTCTTGTTATAGCATCCCCGTACAATCACGTAGAGGATGATAAAGACCACCTCACCGATGAAAAACCAGTAGTTCACCATGGCGTTTACAGCCACCATCAGGGCAAAAAATCCCTTTCGGTTTTCGGTGACCAGTTTTTCCAGGCTGAGCAGCAGCAATGGGAAGAAAACCGCCGCCTCGTGAAAATGATTGAAGAAGATATTGAAGGCCATCCAGCCGCTGAAGGCGTAGAGCAGGCCTCCTACAATGGCGTAGCGCTGATCCTTCACAAAGCGGCGCAGGTAGAGGAAGGCGGTCAGCGAGGCCGTGGCAGTCTTGAGGATCAGCAGCGGGGCCATCAGATGAGGCAGCCAGTCGTTTGGAAAGGGCAGGGTCAGCCAGAAAAAGGGACTGAAAAGCAGATAGAAGCTGTAGGAACCGATAAAGTTGGCTCCAAGGTCAGTATACCAGCTCCAGAAGATATCGCCGGAACGCACCGCGTCATGGGCAAGCATGTAAAAGGGGATCTGCTGCACGTTAAAATCCCCGTAATAGATGAAATAGCCCCCGTCATAGATGATGATGGGGACAAAGACCAGCGCGGCAGCCAGGAACGCCAGCAAAAATGCCTGCGCGGGCAGGGGCAGGCGCCTGTGTTTACAAAAAAGCGGGAGACGCTTTACTATCATGGCAAAACTCCTTTAAAAATGATAATTTTCACATACGCATTATATCATCTCACACCTTGGGAATCAAGGCGTTATATTGGGTGGCATATGGAAATACAAAAATGAAAAAGATCCAGAGACCCGCCTGATTTACCGGCATGCGTCTCCGGATCTTTTCTGCACGTTTATGGCTTGCTTACATATTGGGAAATCTGCCTGCCAATTCCAAACAAACCAACAACACCAATTAGAAGGGAAATTCCTACGTCTCTAAGAAATACTCCGCTTTGCAGGCTAAGTTCAATAACGGCCTTAATTAGATCAAAATTAATCCTGAAGCCCTCATTGCTAAGTTCCCAGAAAACCATCAAATAATTGATCACTAAGATCAGAAGAATCGAAATACTCCAGACAATCGCAGTAATATACCCCTTCTTCTTCGCACCACGGAATAATTCATACCCTTTCAGGGAAGCAAAACCAATCAAAAAAGCAAGCCAGCCGATAAACCAACCAGATTTCTGCGCAATCATCCAGGGAATGGCACCGACAACTGCCCCCAACAAAGAGCCCAGCAAACCGGTAATATAGCTGGCCATGCTAGGAGGTGCTGCGGTCTCCTCCATATACCCATAATCCCCCTGGTAGTATGAAGATGTGTTCTCCTGCCTTGTCACCTGCTCATTCGTACTTCCAAAGCTTTCGAATTTTTCATCCTGCAAAATATTTACCTCCCTATTATAAAATTCCCCCACAGTTGTAATCATAGCATATCTTGCAAGGTCAGACAAGACTATTTTTTACCGAAGTGCTAAAGTGAAAGTGCTAAAGCGCTGCAAAGAATCTAGGAGAAACCTGCTGGCTCTCTGTGAAAGCATTCTGATTTCCCTTGACATTCGAGCTTTCAAAACTTATCATTTATAATATGCACTATAGGACTTAAAGAAAGGACTCTCTATGAAAAAAAAAATTCAATTCCTGTTGGCCTGCAGCCTTTCGCTCCTTCTTCTGGGAGGATGCTATTCTACTTCCCAAGCCCCTGCAGACGTTTCTTCGAAGACGGAGAAACTGGTCTTTACTGCCACGACCCTGGATGGCACGCCGATTGACAGCAGTATCTTTGCTTCTTATGATCTTACCATGGTGAATATCTGGGCTTCCTGGTGTGGCCCCTGCGTAGGCGAAATGCCAGGACTGGAAGAACTCCGTACCCGCTTGCCGGAAGGCGTTAATCTGCTGGGCATCTGCATCGATGGCGAAGAGGATCCCGCAGCAGTAGAAGCAGTCGTATTAGAAACCGGTATCCAGTACCCAAACATTGTGCCTAACGCGGAACTGGATGAAAATTTCCTCTCTCAGCTCCAGTATGTCCCTACCACGGTCTTTGTGGATAGCCAGGGAAATCTGGTCGGAGAGTTTATGATCAATGCTCCGACCAGCAACGTGGCCGACACCTATCTGGCTGCCATTGAAGAGCGGCTTGCTATGCTATCAAAATAAAACAAGGAGTACCCTGCGGGTATAGCCTATGGCCATTCGGCCAATAACAAGGAGCACCCTGCGGGTATAACCTATGGCCATTCGGCCAATAACAAGGAGGAATAGGAAATGAAATCATCCGGCCAAAGAATCCGTCTGGGCCTGCTGGCTTGTGGACTTCTCATGCTGCTGACCGGCCTGCTTCGGGAGGAGAACCGCATCGTGCTGATGAAGGCTGTCAACATCTGCCTGGAATGTATCGGCATAGGATAAAAATATGAAACGCAAAATCGTACAATTCGGAACACTGCTGCTAACGAATCTGAACCTGAAAGGCTTCCTGAACGGAACCATCTACAAGGGACCTTTGAAAAACATCTGCGTTCCCGGACTGAACTGCTACTCCTGTCCCGGAGCTCTTGGATCCTGTCCGCTGGGTGCGCTTCAGGCAGTCATCGGAAGCATGAAATACCAGATCTCTTTCTATGTAATGGGTTTCCTCACCTTGTTCGGCATAGCCTTTGGCCGCCTGATCTGCGGCTGGCTGTGTCCCTTCGGGCTGGTGCAAGATCTGCTCTATAAGATCCGGGTACGAAAGGTTACACTACCTTCTGCCCTGGACCGCAGACTCCGTTATTTGAAATACCTGATCCTGCTGACATTTGTACTGCTCTTTCCGCTGCTCCTTACCAATGCCCTGGGAATCGCCCCGCCATATTTCTGCCAGTGGATCTGTCCCTCCGGAACACTGTTCGGAGGAATTCCGCTGATGTTGACCCAACCGTCCCTGCGGAGCGCGATCGGCTTTTTGTTCCAGTGGAAAATGCTCTTGCTGATTCTGTTCCTGGCCGGCGCTGTGATTCTTTACCGGCCTTTCTGCAAGTACGTCTGTCCCCTGGGGGCGATCTATGCTTTTTTTAACCGTTTCAGCTTCTACCAAATGGAGGTAGATAAGGAAAGTTGTTGTGGCTGCGGCGGCTGTGAAAAAGCCTGCCCTATGCAGGTTCCGGTAAGGGAGCATCCCAATCACCGCGAGTGTATCCGCTGCGGTGTCTGCCGCTCCCATTGCCCCTCTGGAGCACTGCAAAGCCGGCTACCGAGAAGAAAAACGAAAGCTGGAATTCGAGAAGAAACGCTTCTATAACTACAAGAAACTCCCCGCATTGTCGGGGAGTTTCTTGTAGTTCCTTCCAATTTTTGTAATCCCAAAAATCATCTATTGCCGGCTGGTCTGGTTCTTTACTACCACATCATGAGCGCCGCCTTCCACAATCGACACTGCGCTGACTAATGTCAACTTTGCGCGCTCCTGCAGTGAGGAAAGACTTAGAGCGCCGCAGTTACACATGGTAGAACGAATCTTACTGAGGGTAACCGCCAGATTGTCATGCAAGGTACCTGCATACGGTACATAGCAGTCTACACCTTCGACGAAGGACAGCTTAGAAGCGCCTCCCATATCATACCGCTGCCAGTTTCTGGCACGGGCACTGCCCTCTCCCCAGTATTCCTTCATGTAGCTTCCGCCGACCATCACCTTATCGGTGGGGCTTTCATCACAACGGGCAAAATACCGGCCCAGCATGCAGAAATCCGCCCCCATGGCCAAAGCCAGTGTAAGATGATAATCTAGTACAATCCCCCCGTCAGAGCAGATTGGAACATAGATGCCTGTCTCTTCATAATACGCATTTCTGGCATGGGTCACATCTTGTACGGCAGACGCCTGTCCCCGTCCAATGCCCTTGGCTTCTCTGGTAATACAGATGGAACCTCCGCCGATTCCAACCTTTATAAAATCAGCACCTGCCTCTGCTAAAAAGCGGAATCCATCTGCGTCTACTACATTTCCGGCTCCCACCTTCACCGTATCTCCGTAATTCCCGCGAATCCAGGATAAGGTTCGGCTCTGCCATTCAGAATAGCCTTCGCTGGAGTCGATGCACAGAATATCCGCACCTGCCCGGATCAGTGCCGGTACCCGTTCTGCATAATCCCTGGTATTAATACCAGCGCCTACGATATAGCACTTATTCTCATCCAAATTCTCCAGCGGGTTCTCCTTATGCTGATCGTAATCCTTCCGGAATACAAAGGAATCCAGGCATCCTTTCTCATCTACAATCGGAAGTGCATTCAGCTTACAGTCCCAAATAATATTATTGGCTTCCTTCAGGCTCGTACCCTTGGGCGCCGTAATCAGCTTCTCCATCGGAGTCATAAAAGTATCCACCCTCTGATCCGGCGCCATCCGGCTGATACGATAATCCCGGCTGGTTACCAGACCTATCAGCTTCGCATTTGCTGTCCCATCTTCCGTCACCGCAATGGTAGAATGTCCAAATTTCTCTTTCAGCGCCAATACGTCTGCCAGCGTCGCATCCGGCCGGATATTGGAATCCGAAGACACAAAGCCTGCCTTATAGCTTTTCACACGCCGCACCATCTCCGCCTGCTTGTCCACCGGCTGTGAGGAATAAATAAACGAAACACCGCCTTCTTTCGCTAATGCAATCGCCATCCGGTCATCGGATACGGACTGCATAATCGCAGAAACCAGCGGTATATTCATGGATAAAGAGGCGGTCTCGCCCTTTTTAAATTTTACCAAAGGAGTTTCTAAAGTTACATTGTCCGGCGTACAATCCGCTTCCGAATAACCAGGAACAAGCAAATACTCTGCAAATGTGTGAGAGGGTTCATCATAATAATAAGCCATGTCTGTTTCTCCTATACAATCAGCGCCTTGGGTTAATACCATTATGGCAGTTTCGCATATTTCTGTCAATACTTAAGCCGACCGGTAAGCGGCCTTTTTCTCAGGTAATCTTACCATTCCATCCGGAAGTCCTCATTGTATAAGCATCGCATCCCCAAAAGAAAAGAAACGGTACTGCTCCTTCACTGCCTCTTCATATGCGGCCATAATATGGTCCCTGCCGGCTAGTGCCGATACCAGCATCATCAGAGTAGACTTCGGCAGATGAAAATTCGTAATCAGCGCATCCACGATCTTAAAGGGATAGCCCGGATAAATGAAAATATCCGTCCATCCACTGCCCTCCTTCATCCTACCATCTTCTGATGCTACAGATTCCAGCGTACGGCAGCTGGTAGTTCCCACTGCTATCACCCGCCCGCCGGACTGCTTTGCCCGGTTGATCTTCTCTGCTGCTTCCCGGTCTACCGTATAGAATTCCGAATGCATGTGGTGGTCTTCCACCGTATCCACCTTTACCGGCCGAAAAGTCCCAAGTCCCACATGCAGGGTAACCTCTGCAATATCCACTCCTTGTTCCCGGATTGCCGCCAGCAACTCCTGTGTGAAATGCAGACCTGCTGTCGGTGCTGCCGCTGAACCGTCATACCTGGCATAGACTGTCTGATAGCGGGTTTTATCCTCCAGGTGGTGGGTAATGTAAGGAGGCAAGGGCATCTGCCCCAGCTGATCCAGAATTTCTTCGAATATCCCCTGGTATGAAAATCGTATCTTTCGGTTTCCATCTTCTGCCACCTCTGTTACAGTCCCCCTCAAAAGCCCATCCCCAAACAGGAGCTCCGCTCCGGGTCTGGCTTTCTTTCCAGGTTTCGCAAGGGCTTCCCAGACATCATCCTCATGACGCCTGAGAAGCAGGATCTCAATCGCCGCTCCTGTGTCTGCTTTTACACCAAAGAGCCGTGCCGGAATTACCTTGGTATTATTAATCACCAGACAGTCTCCCTGCTTCAATTCCCCTGTAACTTCCCGAAAAATCCGGTGGCGGATCCCTCCGGTCTGCCGATCCAGAATTAACAAACGGGAAGAAGAACGATCCAAAATTGGGTCCTGCGCAATGAGTTCTTCCGGTAATTTATAATCGAAAGCACTGACATCCATATCTTTTCTCTCCTATACATAAAAAAGAATGTGCTTTGGCGCATTCTCGCGCCGCGCGGTCGCACGCGACAAATTTCATCTTGCGCGAGTGCGCATCCCCCGGAGGGTTTCATCTTATAGGAAATGATTTACTATAAGATGAAAATACGGGCGGCTTCCCGGCCGCCCGTCTATACGAAGATCTATTGTGCGGAAGCAGGTGCTTGATCGGTCAGGAATTCACTCTTAATATAGCCCAAAGTTCCATCCGGAAGATAAAGCTTACACCACTCGGTGCCTTTGCCAATTACATGAACCTTCGTGCCGGCTTCAGTAATCCGGAAATCGGTACCGTCATCTGTGTTCGGCGCCGTACGGCATTTTACCTGTGTTGTGGTATAGCGAATCGTATCGACCTCTTCAAAGGTCCCTTCACCGGTGGCTGCCGCCGTAGTAGCTGCCGCGGCTGTCGTCTCCGCCGCCGTGGTTTCCGCTGCCGTGGTTTCTGCCGCCGTGGTCTCCGCGGCTGTCGTCTCACCTGCCGCCGTGGACTCCGCAGTTTCTCCGCGGATTCTATCGATCAAAGTCCTAAGAGCTTCATCATTGCTGAGTGCCTGGTCAAAGGCCTCCTGCACGCTCTGCGCCAGCTGTTTGATCGCATCGCAGTTTGCCACACTTTTCATATAATTGCTTAACTCTGTGTTCTCCGTTACCACCTCCCAGGTCATCAGGCGAAGCGCCCCTTCTTCATCTGTCTTCACATAGGCCGGTACCAGACCGGGTGCTGCCGTCTCAATTCCTTCAAACTTCATGCTGTATTCAATATAAACGGCATACTCACCCTCTTGGATGCCAGGCGCCGTATGACATCTCACATTCTGATATCCTTCTATCATCTGAGACTCAGCCTGAATCTTCGCCTCATCCAGTGTTACGGAAGAATCTACAATGTTCTGCAGGGAAGTCATATCCACTGCCTTCATCGCCGTATAATAACGGGTTACCAGATCCAGCACCTGCGCATTGGTATTCTCCTCCCAGGCAACGGTCTCTGCCGGTGTCTCCGCATTTGCTTCAACTGTCGTATCCGCCGCAGTAGTCTCTGTATCGTCCTTGGACGCCAGCTTCAAGATTACCATAATCGCAGCTATCACCGCCAAACATACCAGGATCAAAATTATATAATTCTTATTCTTAGAGAAATGACCGCCGGATTTACCGCCGCCGGAATAGCTGCCGCGCTCATTATTCTCCGGCTTCCGCTGATAACGGCCGGAAGCTTCGTCCTCTGTGCCCTCATTTTCTGCAAAGGGGTCATTGGCCATTCGATTCAGCTTGCGGACAGGTCTCTCAAAAATCTCTTCCGGTGCAGGATTGTCCGATTGACGACCCAAATCCAGATCAATATCTACAAAATCATCCTCCTCCGATATATCCCAGGCATCTTTGAAGTTGTCCTCCAAATTCAAAGAGTCCAAGCCCTTGGATTCATTTTCCTTTGACATATAGTCCATCCCTTCTGTATTGTAATATTTATGTAATATATTCGTAATATGCTTCTTTTAATTTTAGCATACCATGCAGCATCAGTCAACAGGCATTCTCTTACAATTTTCTAAAGGCCCTCCAAAAAAAATGGTTGACTTCACTTCCGAATTTTATTATAATGTCGCTATGCGTCAGTAACTCATCGGATAGAGTTCCAGACTCCGACTCTGGGGGTAGCAGGTTCGAATCCTGTCTGACGCATTTCTTTTTTCTTAATTATTCATTTATTCTATCCTTTTTATTTCACCCAATTCTGCATTTCACACACTTACTCTGCTGCAGCTTGGATAAATTTCCTTAGGAGGTATATCAGATGATATACGAAGATTTTATTACCTTTCTTACCAATGGATTGCAGCTGGCATTGGGGCCGGACATGCAAATCCGTCGTATGCAGGTGCCGAAGAATAACGGGCATTTTCCGGATGCCCTTTGCCTTCTTCGTCCCGGCGAGCAGGCTTCTCCCGCAATTTATTTAAAGGAATACTGGGAACGCTGCCAGGCCGGCACCTCCACTGAGCAGATTCTAAAAGAAATTCTGCAGTTTTACCAGGATCAGTGCGGACACCCGGGCTATGACCTATCCTGCTTTGACAGCTTCGAAGCAGTAAAACCCTTCCTGACCTGTAAACTCATTCACGGAGGGCAGAATGAAGCTCTGCTGCCCCTTCTTCCCCATCAAAGGATCCTGGATCTGGCAGTCGTGTTCTGTATCCTTTTTCAGGCACCGGCACTGCCTGCCGCATCTGCCCTGATACGCTATGAGCATTTAGAAGCCTGGGGTATTTCAGTAAACGAACTGCAAGAGACGGCCTTCCAAAATGTTGTCTCCCTACTGCCTCCCGTAATTACTCCCATCGATGAACTCATCGGCCAGATTCTTCATGAAGAGATGGCGCAGTTTGGCGCGGAAGACAGCTCTGTCCAGGACCTGCTGTTTCGGGATGTACACCGAGACTTCAGCCGAACTCCCATGTTTGTATTAACCAATACACAGAAATATTTGGGTGCCGCCTGCCTATTGTATCCCGGTCTTTTAAGGGAAGTCTCCCGACAATGCGGCAGCAGCTTCTACATACTGCCCAGCAGCATTCATGAATTGATTTTGGTTCCGAAGCAGACTGGTATTTCGTCTATACAGCTGGCAGAGATGGTCTCAGATATCAATCAAAGCTCGGTAGACCCGACAGAGAGGCTTTCCAACGAGATTTATTTATATCAGGCTGATCAGGACTCACTGGTCTTCGCCAATCCACCGAAGGTAAATCAATTGTAACTGCAAAACTCAACCAAAAAGGGGCGGCTGCCATCCGGCAGCTGCCCCTTTTTGGATGAACGTATTACTGCTCTACATCCTTCATACTGAGATTAATGCGGCCCATTTTATCAACTTCCATTACCTTTACGGTAACTTCATCTCCGATATTCACCACATCTTCTACCTTCTCTACCCGCTTCTTAGCCAGTTTGGAAATGTGTACCATTCCATCCTTGCCAGGCGCCAGCTCTACAAACGCTCCGAAGTTCATAACACGCACTACCTTACCGGTAAAGATCTGTCCTACTTCAACATCATTCACGATATTCTCTACCATCTTAATTGCCTTCTCGATCATGTCCGTGTCGGTGCCACATACTGCAACCATTCCATCGTCATTGATGTCGATCTGAACGCCCGTATCTTCAATAATCTTATTAATAACCTTGCCCTGCTTACCGATTACATCGCCGATCTTCTCCGGATTAATCGTAAGCTGGCGGATCTTCGGTGCATATTTACCTACCTCCGGACGAGGTTCTGCAATTACCGGCGCCATGACATCGTTCATAATATACGTTCTGGCACTCTTTGCCTGGGCAATCGCGCCGCGGATAATCGATTCTGTCAGACCATGGATCTTAATATCCATCTGAATAGCGGTAATTCCCTTATGGGTACCTGCCACCTTAAAATCCATATCGCCGAAGAAATCCTCCAGCCCCTGGATGTCTGTCAACAGCAGATAATCTTCATCTGCATCACCGGTTACCAGGCCAATGGAAATTCCTGCTACTGCAGACTTAAGCGGCACACCTGCTGCCATCAGAGACAGGCTGGATGCACAGACACTGGCCTGTGAAGTAGAACCATTGGATTCCAGCGTCTCGGATACCGTACGAATTGCATAAGGGAAATCTTCCACACTGGGTAATATCGGTAACAGAGCTTTCTCTGCAAGAGCACCGTGACCAATTTCACGCCGTCCGGGTCCACGGGATGGCTTCGTCTCGCCAACAGACCATGACGGGAAATTGTAATGGTGCATATAACGCTTACTGGTCTCCGACTCATCCAGGCCATCGATCCTCTGGGCGGAGGACATCGGTGCCAGCGTAGTCGCTGTCAGTATCTGCGTCTGTCCGCGGGTAAACATCCCGGAACCGTGTACACGCGGCAGAATATCTACCTCTGCCGCCAGAGGACGGATCTGGTCAATCGCACGTCCATCGGGACGCTTGTGATCCTTCAGAATCATCTTGCGGACCGTTATCTTCTGATATTTGTAAACTGCTTCGTCAATCAACTCCAGCCATTCGGGATGTTCTTCCGCATAGCGGGCTGCCAGCTTCTCTTTAATCTCCCGGATATTGTCTTCCCGTACCTGCTTCACATCGGTAAAGACAGCTGTTTCCATCGTCTCAGGCGTGATAAAGGAAACCATATCGTTCCAGAGGGTTTCGTCGACTATACAACTGGTATAAGAATGCTTGAGCTTACCGCATTCTTCCACAATCGTATCAATAAACCGAATGATCTCCTTGTTCATCTCATGGGCTGCAAAGATTGCTTCCAGCATCTGATCCTCCGGCACTTCATTTGCACCGGCCTCTATCATGATGATCTTCTCTCTGGTAGACGCTACGGTCAGCGCCAGATCCGAAACATTTCTCTGCTCCATGGTAGGGTTAAAAATCAACTCGCCGTTAATCATTCCCACCAGCGTGCCTGCGATCGGGCCGGCAAAGGGGATATCGGAAATTGCCGTGGCAATTGCAGAGCCCAGCATTGCTACAATGTCCGGATTGCAGTCCGGATCCACACTCATAACCAGGTTGCTTAAGGTCACATCGTTCCGGTAGTCCTTAGGGAACAGCGGACGCATGGGACGGTCAATCACACGGGAGGTCAGAACCGAATGCTCGCTGGCCTTTCCTTCTCTCTTGTTAAAGCCGCCGGGTACTTTACCTACCGCGTACATTTTCTCCTCATACTCTACGCTCAAGGGGAAAAAGTCAATCCCTTCACGGGGTTTGTCCGAAGCAGTCGCAGTGGAGAGAACCACGGTTTCACCATAATGCATAAATGCAGCTCCGTTTGCCTGGGCAGCCACTCTGCCGATCTCGACTGTCAGCGGTCTGCCAGCCAGCTCCATCGTATAACTCTTGTACATATTTCTATCTCCTTTTATTTTCACCGGAGCAGACGTATCGAAACTACTGAAAAATACGCCGTGACCGACACGCTTTTCAGTGGTCTCGAACACATGCTGCCGAGTGTGTTAGAATGACAGATAGGGTGGATTCCTCCACCCTATGCATTTACCTGTTATTTTCTGATTCCTAAACGCTCAATCAAGGAACGGTAGCTTTCAATGTCGGTCTTCTTCAGATAATCCAGCAGACCACGTCTCTGACCAACCATTTTCAGCAAACCGCGTCTGGAATGATGGTCCTTCTTATGCTCCTTAAGATGCTCTGTAAGCTCTGTAATTCTCTCCGTCAGAATAGCAATCTGAACTTCCGGTGAGCCGGTATCTTCCGGGCTTCTTCCATAAGCGGCAATAATCTCAGCTTTCTTTTCCTTTGAAATCATGTTGATTTCCTCCTTTAAATTCTGTTCTTACCATTTACCAAGCCCTGGTCGGAGTATCCGGGAGCCCCGTAACGGCGAAATCCACACGTATTATATCATACGTGTGGATTTTTGTAAACTCTTATTTAATCATCCAGGAAGGATACGATCTTAACCGGAGTTCTGTAATCCCAATCGGTAATCGTAATTCCTCTCTTAGCACTTCTTGCATGAATTGCCTGTCCATTGCCAATGTAGATCGATACATGGTTAATCGTGCCATTCTTCGCATAGAAGATTAAGTCACCCTTCTTCATTTCGGACTGGCTGATCTTACGGCCTTCCACTGCCTGAGAGCCGGTATAATGGCTCATGTATATTCCAAAGCGCTCATATACTTTCATCGTAAATCCGGAACAGTCTACTCCGTTGGTCAGGCTCTCGCCGCCCCACACATAACGGTTACCCAGGTACTGCATCGCGTAATTTACAATCTGGCTGCGGAGAGAATTCTCTTCCTGTACTGCCTATTCTTCCGGAGTAAAAGCGATTGCGCGATTCAGGGTATAGCGTACTTCCGTAAACTCCGCAGACACAAAACCGGTAGAACTGTCCAGCTCAATCTCTGTCCAGCCATCCAATTCCTGTATCACATCGTAACGCTCATGATTATTCACCTGTGTCCAGATAGCGGATTCAATAGAGGGCTCCGTGCGGACATTTACCGTTTCCGAGTTTATGATAACACGTTTCTCTGCCGCTTCAAGTCCCCGCTCCTTGGCTTCTTCTCCCGTCAGGATAAACTCTGCGGACACATATCCGGTAATGGAACCGGATTGAATCTTATACCAGGCGCCGTCTGCGACCGTTTCAAGAATATCACAGGCATAATTATTCATCATCTTGGCAACGATTTTGCCATCCGTGGAGGGCTCTTCACGGACATTCAGATAGGAATACCCCACTACTGCAATTCCCATATTGGAAAAACCTTCGATCGCAGCCTGACGCTGCGCTCTCTCGGTATCCGCTTTGGATTCAGCAGCGGCGGCTGTCTCTTCTGTCGCTGCGGCTGTCTCCGGCACTGCCGCAGTCTCTTCTGCCACGCCCTCTGACGCTGCCTGCGTTACTGCTTCCGTCTGCGTCTCTGCCGGTGCTTCTGTCTGCGCCTCCGACTTCCGGCTGATTACTTCCGTGACACCCGCGATCAGAGTCTTCGTGCTTCCTGTATCTGTCGCAGAAGTCTCTGCCTGCGGAATCGAAATCTGCACACTATAACGGTTACCGGTATTCGTATTTTCACTGCTGTTGTAGTCTGCGAATACTGCCGCAGCACCTCCTACATACAGTGTATTTGTCTCATCCTTGGTCGTATTGCCTGTTGCCAGAACAACTTGTCCTGCTGTCAAACAGGCACATAATGAGAGGATTACTCCTGCTTTTCTTCTTCCTTGCCGAGTCAAATTCGCACCCCCAGCCTTCCATTTTATTACATATTTGTTACATTTGTTACGCACTCATGATAACAATATTTTCAATATATGTCAAGCCCTTATTCAAAATATTTTCCAGTAATCCGACCGCGCACAAATGCTTCATTTGAGCGGATCTGCTGCTTGAGTGCCTCTACCGATTCAAACTTCTGCTCCAAGCGGATGAACTCCAGAAGATTCACGCGTATCGTCCTGCCGTAGATGTCCTGATCAAAGTCAAA
>Ga0153997_1000243_pt1 | contig 16080 bp, 8 predicted proteins | sample TSNC081MetaG_FD_104750 | JGI IMG/M metagenome (GOLD analysis project Ga0153997, IMG submission 104750) | Attine ant fungus gardens microbial communities from North Carolina, USA - TSNC081 MetaG | ecosystem: Host-associated > Fungi > Mycelium > Unclassified | place: USA: North Carolina, Lumber...
AGCGGATTTTCATAATAAAAAGCTCCGTCTCCGCCAACTTCCGGCATAGAAGAAATATTTGTAGTAATTACCAGACATTCATATCCGAAGGCCTCCAAAATAGGAAGACCAAATCCCTCATATAGAGAAGGGTAAATAAACATTTCTGCTCTGCTATATAAAAAAGCCTTTTCTTCATTCGTAACATAACCGGCTAATATCATATCATTCGAATATGACGAATTTTCAATCAAGTCCAAAGTTCTTTTATACTTCCAGCCCAGCCCTCCTGCTATTACTAATTTCAAATCTTTCTCATTTTCTTTTATGTCTTCAAATGCCCGTATTAGTGTATCCAAATTCTTTCTAGGCTCAATGGTGCTCAAAAACAATAGAAATTTTTTATTACCTAGCTTAAACTTACGTGTAAATTCCTTTTCTTTATCTGCATCTATCATATATTTTTCAGGAGGATTATTTCCACAAAATATAGTACTGATTTTCTCATCTTCAATCGAATAAATGTCCTTTATATCCTTCTTTGTAGTTTCTGATATTGCAATGATTTTCTCGGCATTTTCAAGTGATTTTCTCAGAAAAATTTTTTTAACAAGCCGATCTGAGATACTTCCAATATTCTTGTATTTTTGCATCGCTAAATCATGAATCGTAACCACATACTTTATATGAAACGTCTCTTTATTTCTTTTTGGTAAACAAAATTGGGTTCCCCAAAATACATCTATTTTATCTTGACACATTTTTTTAGGTAATATGAAATGAAACCAAATAGTGCTTATGTGACTTTTTTCTGAAAATATACTCCAATTCTGATTCAATTTAAAGTCTAAAACAATATTTCTGTCAGTATATAAAATATATATATTTTCCTTATCCAGATCATTTAGCTTTTTTACTATTTCATAAACATAATTGCCTATACCGGCTCTTTCATTGGTTAAAGGTCTGGCATCTATACCTATTTTCATCTTTTTTCCGCCTTAAATCAAATTTTATTCTGAAATTTAAAGGATTATTCTTTTAATCTTTACTTTTAGCACATAATAAATCCAATACTTCTTTACTACATTTATCCCAACTAAATTTAAGGATCTGCTTCCTTCCCTTTTCAATCTTCTGCAGCTTTTCCATTTCAGTCATGGTTATTACCTCTTCAATTTTCTGAACCAGTTCCTTGTAATCCAGAGGATTATCATAATAAATAGCTACATCTCCACCTACCTCAGGCATAGACGAAATATTTGTAGTAATTACCAGACACCCATATCCGAATGCTTCTAAAATAGGAAGTCCAAATCCCTCATATAAAGAAGGATAAATAAACATTTCTGCTCTGCTATATAAAAAAGCCTTTTCCTCATTTGTAACATAACCGGTCAATATCATATCCTGCGCATATTTTGACTCTTCAATCAAATCCAGGGTTCTTTTATATTTCCACCCCAACCCTCCGGCTATGATCAATTTCAAGTCTTTATCTTTTTCTTTTATATATTCAAAGGCTCGTATTAGTGTGTCTATATTTTTTCTAGGCTCTATTGTACTTAAAAACAATAGAAATTTATTGTTATCTATCTTGAATTTGTGCCTCATCTCCTCTTCTATATTTGTAACCATGTTGTATTTTTCAGGTGGGTTATTTCCATTAAAAATAATACTGATTTTCTCGTCATTCACAGAATATATGTCTATAATATCCTTCTTCGTTGTTTCTGATATCGCAATAATTTTATCTGCATTCTTAAGTGATTTTCTTAGATAAAGCTTCTGAATAAAAATATTTCTATTGCTTCCAATATTTTTAATTTTTTGAATAGCTAAATCATGTATCGTAACCACAAGCCTCACATTTGACGTCTCTTTATTTCTCTTAGGCAGGAAATATTGCGTTCCCCAAAATACATCTATTTTATCTTCGCACAATTTTTTAGGTAATATGTTATAGAACCAAATGGTACCTGTGCGACTTTTTTCGATATGCATATTCCAATTATGATTCAAATTAAAGTCTAAAACAATATTTTTATTCGAATATAGAATATACTCATTTTTCTTATCCAGGTTATTTAACTTTTTAACTATTTCATAAACATAATTGCTAATACCAGCTCTATTATTAGTTAATGCTCTTGCATCTATTCCTATTTTCATCTGGTTTACTGATCTCCTATCTTAAAATGTAACATTACTTTATTGTAACCCCAAATTGTGTTTAAGACAACTTTTTTCTCTATAGAATTATTTTCGCTGTGACCATTTTTCTCTAAGACGGTCGAGATTCCAAGGAACCTTCTACTCCTTAAGACCTACAGGATAAGCGCTCCCATGAGCCCGAAGAACAAGGTCTCATGTCTGCAGCCTGAAAAGGTCTTAAGAAGTAGAAGGTTCCTTGGAATCTCTGATTACTCCAGCTGATCATATATGAATTTGTTCCATTTTCCACGAAACCATTCCGCAGATGAATGCCTTTTTGTATCCCTTCGTTATTTCAACTGATATTTCTCCTTGCGTGACTTTAATAAGACGTCCGATGTGGATATTTTTTTCATTCTCTTTTCTTTTTGTGGATAACTTTAAGATGCCAATGACGCCAGATGTTCTCGCTTTCCCATCTCTTTGCTACTTTATCTCCAAGTTGCAAAAGACCATAGGCTGCTAGAAGAGAAAAGTATGGTAAGTATAGAATTAAATATCGTGACCTTCCCTCAAATAACAGTATAAACAGAAGAATTCCAACAATGGTACAACGAATGAATGAAATACCAACTGAATAATAATACTTTTCTTTCTTGTTCTTTGTGAAGAGTGGGTAAACAATCATAAAAAATACAAAGAGCCAAATTCCCTGTGAATAATATAAATATATATTATATGAGGGATTCACGTTATATATTATATTAGCCAGAAAATTAGATTGGTTATCATAATTGGCAAAGTTACCTTCCAACCCCCAAAAAAATTGTCCCTCTGAGGTTACCCATCTGGCTTTGTTAATAAGAAACTTCAAGTATCCTAAAGCTCCATAGTTGCGAAACCTTTCCTTTATAACTTCCAGATGCATTTCTTGCATTTCTTTTGTTGATGCTTTTGAAAATGTTGCACTAACATCCTCTACGTTATAGGAACCGTAGTAGATTGGACTATCTTCTTCAGTGCCCATCTTTACCTCCTTCATCCCCATCATAATAAAATGAGTGAATGGAATTTGTATATCTTTATCCAGCATATAGGTGTTCTGCTGATCAATAAACTTTCCCCATAAAGGATTCCCCCCTGCAAATGTCGCAAAAATAACAAAAAATGAAGTCATACTAATGACCATATTCTTCCATTTTCCTATGGTAGAAACCAATGTAATTAGAAGTGCCGCGATCAAAACTATAACTACCGTTGGCTTGATTAAATATCCAATAAATGTAATACTACCAATAACAACACTTAACAGTATTCTATATCTTAGTTTTCTGGCATCTTTCAGCAAAAGAAACAACCAAAAAATAAGTACTGTAAAAGGCATCGCCAAAGTATCACTATATGGTACAATAATCCACGGGAAAAATCCAAACAGCAGTACAGAAAGTCCATAAGCAATATAGGCAATTTTTAAAGAAAACATTTTTTTACCAATGAAGAAAATCAAAACGATCGAAATATCAATCGCAATCACATTAATTACAGACAATACATGCCATATATACTCCACATTTCCAAACGCAATCCTGTATAAGTATGCTACAAAACGAAATGAAAATGCTAAGAAAAGGTTATTCGTATTACGCGAGAAGTAGAGAGAGTTCTCTGTGGGATTATCACTTATAGCAGAACCAACTACCATTCCTACGTCCCAACCAATGCTGGTTGTCGTCAGACATACATAAATCATTTGGAGAATAAAAATAACCCCCATGCTTATAACCATTACTTTATATGGTTGTGTTTTAAGCACCTTACATTTTCTTATATGGTAATATATAAATACACCTAACCCTAAAACAAAAATAGCTGCTACTAGTGTGATAATTACATTGTATTTATAGAAACCGTTATTAAAGAAACAAAGGCTAATAAATAACCCTAAAAATACGATGCAAAACAAATTATTAAAAATCCAAAAGATCCATCTGGTAAACATATGATCCTCTTTTTTATTTAACTTTTCCATTCACTTCTCCTTATGATATCATTCCTCAATTTTCCATTCTGCTTCGTTACTGTCAATCAGCGTACATCCAGTACGCTTCTATCCAGTGCCTTGCAAAATGAAACATTGTGGTTCAAACTCAACCCCGGTTATTACCGATTTGAAAGGCGGAGGAGAGAGGCGTACTGGATGAAGCGGCTTATTTTATCTATATCCAATCCTACTAAAAAACACATGATTACCCAATATATAGGTATCATCACCCAGCCACTTATTCATTAGATATGCAGCCGGTGTCATAAAATACAGGTAATCAAATTGAGTTTTACCAAAGATTGAGATACCAGGAATTGTTTTCATACTGTTTTTCATAGCAATTGCCGCATCGGCTGCCGCCCAACAACTAGCCGTGATTACACTGGTGTTCTTTAGAACCGCTGTCAAGACGCCAGTTCTGGCTGGTTGAAATTGATTCTTCCAATAAATATTCTCTCTAATATTATTAGGGAAATTCGCATGGTTTATTCTATTCATCACTACAATCCCTACTCCCAATTGTCCTGCGTAGGTTTCTCCTCTTGCTTCTGTATAAATAATAGCTGCTAAAAGAGTTCTGTCAGGGACTTGAGGATCCGACCAATACTGAGTCTCCATCACCCTTCCATTGACATTTTGAGATATAATCTGCCCTATTAATATCTTAAATTCTGCACTTCTGGAAAATCCATACATAACATTTATTCTGCTCATTCCACTAATTAACCGGTTTAGATGATAATTATAGCCAGCCGTTTCCGGATCTCTATCCAAAAATGTTGCATATAGCACTTTCACATACTCAGGGTTGCTATAATTCTTTTGTTGCATTTCCGCTGACAGAATAAAATACTCTGCTACAGCTTCTGCTGTTAACTTACCATTTACAAGCGTACCTGTCCAATAATTTAGTCCCTCTATATCATATTTACGTTTTAGTGCCTTTTCATAAAGTCTTGTAACAAAACGCGTATAACTTAAATTTTTATCTCTATTTTCACTTGAAGATACACTTCCTTGCGTAATTCCATATTGGGAACATATGTTTTCAAATTCTTTTGAGCTTAAAAATTGTGTAGCAACATAAGTACGTGACATACCGTAACCTAAAAGTTTATTCCAATATGCAACACCATCTGCATCCCCGGAACGATCAAGTACTGTATAATATAATATATCCACAAAGAAACTATCACTTAACGAACGCAACTGAAATTCAGGACTATTTATAAACTTCATTGCGACCTCTGCTCCAGTTTCTTTGTTATTGATTAAGGTATCTACCCAAGAATTTAAACCAACCATATCAGGTGTACGATTCAATATATATTTATAGAGTCTGGTAACAAAATTCTGTACGAATTGCCTTTGTGTAGAAACTGAAGTTGGACTAATAGCAGCTCTTGAAAATGGACTTGCCAATGTTCCAGCCATTGCGTCCGTAATCGCCTTTGCTGATGCATTTGCCTGATTATCTGTACTTGTTTCAGTCTCTTTCGCTGCCTCTGTTTCGGTAATTGTCTCTGACTCTGCATTTATTTCTGTTTCCGCCTCAATTTTTGATCCAACCTTTGTCAATTTAAAGTACCGGGCAATGACCGTCGCCTCTGCAGCTCCTAAAGCCTCTAACTTGCTTTCACTATTTGGTAATTGTAACACGGATTGATCGTCTATGTAATCATGATGAAGAACTATACAGGGCATTCCATTCATTATAATATTTTGAATAAAGGAAAAATCCCCCTGCCATGCGCTATTTAAGTATGTACTATTCTTAAATCCCTCTAAATCAGTATATAATTTTTCAAATGTCAATCCAACTTTTTGCAGCTCTTCAAGGATATTATCGCTTAAGTTATCGGTATTATAATAATCACTACTATATATTGTAATGCTTGCATCCATACTTTGTGCAGTCGTCTTTTTCGTTAAACTGACATCTATACCAATAACTATATCCGCACCCACACTTTTTGCATATGCAGTGCGCCCGCTTAAACAAGTTTCATAATCCGTTCCATATATACAGTTCTCGTTGTCTCCTGTTAGATATACTTTTATATTATCATAAGTTTCCAACTCTGCCTTCACATACTCTGCAATCTTCAAAGATAATTCCGCTTCGCTCAAACCAGCTACTACTGCTTGTTTGCTATGCTCTGCGCAATATGTTGGTTCCAGAACAACAATTAGTTCTTCTTCCAGGTCTTGTGACTGGATATCACTGAAAATATCCTTTAAGTCGATACTCTCCTCCTGCTGAACAGCTTGAATACCTGCAATTGCCCCTGAAATATCAGATATTGAAAAGGTTTCATCAATCTGTATTACAGAAGACTGCAGCTTACTAGATGTGCTAATGTACTCCTCTATAGAACTCCCATTCGTAATATCAATCAGACTTTGCTTTTTAACAATAGAACCTTTCGCATCAACACTATATGTACTTTTCTTTTCAAATTCTACTTCGTAATATTGCCCATTTACTTCATAGGACAACCCTATTATTCTATAAACTCCCGTTTGTGAATCTTCTGTATATTGCTGTGAAAAGCTTAATACATTTTCAACATGCTTATCTAAGTCTATTGTATAAACTTCCTTCTTATCACCTATCTGATATCTTAGCTTGGAGGAGTCTATATTTACCTCTTCTTTAAATATAATTGCAATATTTTGGTTTCCAGGTATTTCAACTTCCATAGTATCCACATATACCATTCCCACTTCCGGTAATGTGTTGAACTCCATATCCGTTTTCTCCTCTGTCTCCTTCTTCTCAGAAACAATTGCTTTCTCTCCTGCATTTGTTTCTAAAGTATCCGCCTCTTCATGATTGGGGGCTTCAGATATCTCTTCCGGGTCTTCTATATCATCCCTTGAATCTTCTGACTGAGCTACTTTTTCTACCTCCTTCAGTTCCGCTTGTGCTGCATTTTCCACAGCCAACACACGAATGCCCTGTGTGGAAAATACAAGCACCGTTACCAGAAGAAGCGTAACTATATTCCTGATTTTTTTCATTTTCTACTCCTAACTTATTGACCAATTAAACGTTTGAATTCTGCACTTCTGGAAAATCCATACATAACGGTCACTCTGCTGACTCCACTATTCAATCTATTAAAATGGTAGTTATATCCGTCGGGATCTGGTTCTCTATCTAAAAATGTTCTATAAAGAACATTTACATAATCTGCATTAGAATAACCTTTCTCAATCATCTCTGGGTATGTAAAAAATTTTTCAGCAACAGTCTCCGGTGTCATTGTCCCATTTACCAACAGACCTGTCCAGTAATTTAATCCGCCCACATCATATGTACGGTTAAACGCTTTTTTATATAACCTTGCTACAAACTTTGTATAGGTAGTATTTTTGTCTCTATTCTCACTCACCGAGACGGTTCCGCGGGTTATTCCATATTTGGTACAAAGCGCACTGAATTCAGGGGAATGTACAAAATTAACTGCTACAAATGTACGTGAGAATCCATATTCACCCAGAACCTTCTTCCAATATGCCACTCCTTCTGACTCACCGGTACGCCCTAGAAATCCAGTATAGAGCAGATTTACATATGCAGTATCTGTTAAACTCTTATTCTTCATTTCCCGACTATTCAGGAAATACATAGCCGTCTCTGCACCTGTAGCCTTTTTATCGATTAAAACATTAATCCAATAGTTCAGACCCTCAGCATCTGGTGTACGACCCAGAAGATTATGATAGAGCCTTGTAACATAGGTCTTAATATCCTCTTTTTGTGCGTCTGTTAATTCATTTGCTGCACTTTTCTTTGTCAGCCCATAGTAATTTGCAATGCCAGTGGCATCAGCAATACCGATTGATTGCAATCCGCCTGCGCTGCTAAGTAATGCCTGATCTGATAAATTATTTATAAAAGCATGTTCTAAAATAAAAGCCGGAATCCCCTGAAGAACACTATTTCTAATAACGGAGAAATCATCTACCAACTGACCTGTTGCGTAGGTACCGCGATCCCCATCATCTGCATCTGTATAGATACGTCTTGTAGATAATCCCACTTTTGCCAATTGAGCTAAAATGCTGGCACTTAAATTATACATACTGCTATAATAACTGCTATGAATTGTAATAATCGCTTCTGCACCTGTCGCAGTTGTAGTTGTCGTTTCTGTTGCGTTAATATGCAGGCTAATTAGCACATTTGCACCTACGCCGGCTGCATAATCAGCATGTCCGCTTAAACAGGTAGACAAATTAGTTCCCCATGTACAACTTTCAGTAGTCTGTGATAAATACACGGTTACACCAGCATAAGTCTCTAATTCTGCCTTTGCATATTTTGCAATTGCCAAAACCAGTGATTCTTCTCTTAAATTGCCTCTTACCGCTCCGCCATTATGTGTTGCACAGTGTCCAGGAGCAAGAACAACAACCAGATTGCTGGCAGCCGCTCCTCTAAAACGACTATTTAAAGTGCTTTTAAGCGTCACTCCTTCTTCCGCTGCAATGGCTTGTGCATTTGCAAGGGCACTGGAAATTTCAGATGCGGATAGTCCATCCTCCAATTCTATTATGGAAGCTTCTACAAGACTTCCCACTTTTCCTATACCCGCTAATGAAACTGCATCCGCAATATTAATCAGATTTTCATTTTCTGTAATTACCCCTTCTTCACCAACACTATAGGTAGTTTCCGTTTCAAAACCCACTTCATAATATTTTCCGTGTACTTCATATGAGAATCCTATGATTCTATAAACTCCTGTTGGGGAATCTGTTGTATAATTCTCTGTAAAAAGCAAAACATTTTCTACTTGTTTTGTCAAATCTATGGTATATACTTTTTCGCTATCACCAATCCGATATCTCACCTTTGGTGAATCAATACGAACCTCTTCGTTCAATACCAAAGCAATATTTTGCGTTCCCGGTACATCTAATTCCATAGTTTCTGCATATACAAATCCTATCTCAGGCAGCACATATGCATCCGCCTGACTTGTCGTTGCCGCCTCTGTCTCCTGTTCCTGTAAAGACTCCAACTCACCTCCTTCTTGAGCTCCAGTAGTGCCCGCACTTTCTGATTTCAACTCTTCCACACTAACTGCACTTTTCGGCTCTGATTGCTCTTGCGTTACTTCCTGAATTGCTTTTTCCTGCTCTGCTTCTTTTTCTGCTTCATCCAATTGTGATAAAGTTTCCGTTCCTTCTGATGCAGTCTGTACAACATTTTCCTCTGCTATTACATGTGTCCCTTGTGTAGTGGATACAAGGATTACGATCAAAAGAAGTACAAAAATTCTTTTTAGTTTCTTCATTATCTGCTCCTTATTATGATTCACGCTCTTCTCCTGTTCCCTGTAACATTTATTTACTTGTGAAGTATTATTAAAAACCCCCAATTTGGTCAGCAAAGCCCGCTTCGCTGACCAAATTGGAGCTTGTGCCTCACAAATTGGAGCGCACAGCTACGTACAAGCATTTTTCAAACACGCTCTAGAAGAAGCGTTACTATATCTCTAATTATATTCATCTTCTACTCCATAGTTTTATCCAATTAAGCGTTTAAATTCCGCACTTCTGGAAAATCCATACAGAACCGTCACTCTGCTAACTCCACTATTTAATCTATTAAGATGGTAGCTATATCCTAGAGGATCCGGTTCTCTATCTAAAAATGATCTATAAAGAACCTTTACATACTCTGCATTAGAATATCCCTTCTCAAGCATCTCTGGGTATGTAAAAAATTTTTCAGCAACAGTCTCCGGCGTCATTGTACCATTCACTAACTGACCTGTCCAGTGATTTAATCCTCCTACGTCATATGTACGGTTAAACGCTTTTTTATATAACCTCGATACAAACTTTGTATAGATAGTATTTTTGTCCCTATTCTCACTCACCGAGGCCGTCCCACGGGTGATTCCATATTGGGTACATAACGCACCGAACTCAGGAGAATGTACGAAAGCAGCGGCTACAAATGTACGTGAGAATCCATATTCAGCCAGAACCTTCAACCAATATGCTACGCCTTCTGATTCACCAGTACGCCCCAGAAATGAAGCATAGAGCAGGTTAACATATTCTGTATCAGTTAACTTCTTACTTTTCATTTCCTTACTATTAAGGAAATACACAGCCGTCTCTGCACCTGTAGCTTTTTTATCGATTAAAACATTTGTCCAATAGATCAGGCCACCTTCCTCTGGTGCGCGTTCCAGAAGACTATTATAGAGCCTTGTAACAAAATTGTTAATATTTTCTTTTTGTTGTGGATCTATTGGGGTTATTATATTTGTCACTGGGGTTACTATATTTGTCACTGTTTTTTTATAAAGCATATTTATATCCACCCGGCCAATAATACCAGGAACTGTACCTTTGGATGTACACTGCCACATGCTATAACTACCTGTATAATCACATTTATTGTTATATTGAGCCACCCATTTATCCCATTTATGAAACACAGGATCTGTGAGATAGTTATCAAACCAATTTTTATTAGCATATATTGCGGCTTTATATCCTGCCGCCTCAATAGTGTCACAAAAAGCTTGTGCGATTCGTGCGTAATGTGTAGGTGTCAAATTATGTTTTGTTCTTATGCCATTATCTTCCAAATCGAAATAAATCGGATAAGTTAAATTATATCCTTTCACCAATCTGAGCACATGCTCCGCTTCACTTTTTGCCATTTCAGGTGTATGTGCATAAGAATATATATATGTACCAAAAGGAATACCTGATTTTGTACAGGCATCTGCGTTTCTTTTCCAATATTTATCATCCTGTCTTATATAATTTGAGCCATATCCACATCTGATAATTGCAAACTCAACATCTGATGCCTTTACACTTGCCCAGTCTATTACTTTCTGATGTTCACTCACATCAATTCCTTTGGCCAATACGCCCTCAAGAATACGCTCGCCTGTGCCGTCATAAAAATTGCCGTTAATTTTCTTCCATGCATTTGATATACTTGCTGCATTTACATCTGTTGTTCTGCCCTCACTCGGTGGTGTCCATACCCCATCTGTAAATCTCCAGCTGTTTGCTAAAATACCTTCTTGACTCATTTGTAACTCTGAAGAAGTTTCTGATTCTGTCCCTTCTATTTGTTTCTCCTCTGCCTCAATTTCTACTATTTGTTTCTCTTCTATTTGTTTTTCTACTGTTTGTTTCTCTTCTATCTGTTTCTCTTCTGCTTTAATTTCTTCTGTCACTATTTCCCCATTTTCAGTCCCTTCCGTTTTGCTTTCACTTTCCGATTCGGATACTTGCTCAGGATCTTTCTGCTCTAAATCCTTTCCATTATCTTCTAATTCTGATGTGGATTTCCTTTCTTCTGCATTGGCCTGTACCGCATTCCCCTGTCCCAAAACATCCGTCCCTTGCGTCGTTGATACTAGTGTTCCTATCAGAAGTAGTGTAAAAATTTTCTTAAGCCTTTTCATTATCTGCTCCTTATAATAAATAGTTATCTTGTTCCCTGCAACATTCCCTTAATCATATTGTTGTAAAAATTCCATTAAACTTCTACCGCAAGTGAAAGGAATATATTTATTTACAATGCCATCATACATTTCTTTTTGCCCTTCTTTAAAATGAAACATACAATCGCATAGCTGCTGAATTGTGGCGGATTCATCTCCTGTAATATCAAAATAATTAACACTATTTTCCAGTATTTCAGTAAAAATAGTAATGTTACTCACTATAATTGGCTTATAAAAATTCATTGCCTCTACCGGCGGCATTCCAAAGCCCTCTTCTCTTGACGGAAATACAAAGCAAGAACAATTTTCAAATAATCTTTTCTTCTTTTCGTCACCAATATACCCATGATACGTAATAGACGGATTTTTTCTGCTTATCGCATCATATAATTCCTGTATTTCCTGTTCCCGCATTTTACCTGCAATATGGAGTTCATTGGTTCCACCATTTTTTTTATATAAATCAAATGCTTTTAATAATAAGTCCGAACCTTTGCGTCTCTCCAAATTGCCTATATATAAAAAATATCCCTTATTGCTAACATTATTCGGATATATTCTATCAATAATGATATAAGCAACATAATTATCTTTCATTTTTAGCAGTTTATAACGTGCTTCTGCAATTCGCTTCGTTTCCATTGAATCATATAGAAAAATATCCGTCTGCCTTATTGTTCTGAACATCCCATATCGAAAATACAGTCTATATATACGATTAAAGTACTGTGGAGATGTGATGGGAAACAAATCATGTATTGTTACCATCTTTTTCCCATATGGATTCTTTATTTTAATAGGAATAATTTCATTAATCTCCCAAAAAATGTCTGGTTTTACCTTGTAGATACATTTTTGAACAAATATAAAGTATGAAAATAATTTAAAGCTCTTCTCAACCCTTTCCCCGTATTCTAGTATTTCAATATTCCGGTTTTCAAAATATTTCATTTCATCGCTTTCACTCACATCGGTTACTATCACTATGTGAAACGTTAAATCTCCAATTTCTAATAAGGTTTTTGAAAAATTGTATGCATACATTCCAATACCGCTTGGATTACTTCCCATAGTTCTGCCATCTACTAAAATAGTCAAGCTATTTCCTCCTTAATAATACTTTATAAACAAATTTACGAAAGGAAATCGGTACCATAGTTATGCCAAAGGTGCAGATCAAACTGTAAATATATTCTCGATAATTCGTGATTCCAAAGTTCAACTGCATCTTCCTAAGCAAGCAATATTGCTTAAAATATTCATACCCACCTCTTCTTTGATAAAGATTCTGACTTGTTCGTGCAGCCACCAAAACCTCTGCAATATTACAGATTTTTTTTCCTCTTGCCAACATCTTGCTCCATAACAAATAGTCTTCTAAAAATGGGAAATGTTCATAATTCCCACACTCTATCACATCTTGCTTTCGAAACATAACAGTCATATGATTTAATGGATTGCGATATTTTGCATATTCTTTAATTTCTTTGTAAGACACCGGCATGGCTTTTAATTTAACCACTTCCCCATTATCAGCAAATTCCCTGATAAAACCACCAACTACCGATACATCAGGGTGTCTCATCATATACTCATATTGTAATCGAAACCTATCAGGTTCGGCAATATCATCCGTATCCATTCTGGCTATCAACTCATTGCTGCATAACTGAACCCCTTTCGCCAATGCCCTGCCCAACATTACGTTATTCCGGAACTGAAAGGTTTTTATATGCTCACTTATCTCCATATAACTTTGAAGAACATTTTCTAAAGATTCCGGTAATACACCATCCTTAATGATTATTATTTCATTGCCAGGAAGTGTTTGCGCTAACAGACTATCTATTGCTCCTTTTAAAAATTCAGGTTTTTCTTTTTCATATACAGAAAGTAAGACAGAAAAATTCATTTTGATCCCCATGCAGTATCGAAAGCCTGGTTGCGATACTGCTTAAATAGAAAATGTGAATTGACGTTTCATCACAATAGTTGATATCTATGGTAATTAATTTAGGTGATTTAGGTGATTTAGGTGATTTAGGGATATGCTAGACAGATTTACGGCGGCGCAGTGGCTGCTACACAAGGGGGGTGTTTAATCCTTCTTTAGACTTGTGTTCTTTGTAGCTGTAGTCTGCCATGACTCTACACCTTCCGAATTTTCTTTCTGGAATAGTATTTTAAAAGTCAGCATCATTAATTTCACATCCAACCATATAGAATAGTTTTGAATATATGTCAAATCCAACTTCAATTTATCGTATGGAGTTGTATTATATTTACCATACACCTGCGCATATCCTGTCAGTCCTGCTTTCACCTTCAGACGGTACTTAAACTCAGGAATGATCTTTTCATATTCTTCTATAATAACGGGCCGCTCCGGTCTCGGTCCCACCAATGACATATCACCCTTTATAATATTAAAAAGCTGTGGTAATTCGTCAAAATGAATATTCCTCAAAATTTTTCCAAATGGGGTAATTCTGCTGTCATTTTTCATGGCCAGTCTGACACCTTCTTTTTCAGAATCAACTCTCATACTTCTAAACTTTAAAACGCAAAAGATTTTTCCATCTAACGTAAGTCTTTCTTGTTTATATAGTATCGATCCTTTATCATAACCCTTTATAATCAAAGCTATAGCCAACATAACCGGCCACATTATTGCAATCCCTATTACAGATATAACTATATCCATCATTCTTTTTGTAAACTTTTGCTCGGCAGATAATCCATGGTTTCTGGAAAGCAGGAATGGTGTATCAAATAAATGAATATCGCTTGCACTTCTTGAAATAATATCCGATATTTTAGGTACCGTATAGCATCGGATTGACTTTTCAAAACAATATTTCAAAAGAAGATTTCTTGTTTGAGAGGGTATATCACCTATCATTACTGCCTTATAACGTGAAATTTTCTCTTTGATTAATTTTTCGCCTTCTTCAATATTAATGGTTTCTCTAATTGTATACTTATCTTTTCTGGTGGAAATTTTATAGATTAATTCCTCAGGACTTCTTGTCCCAAATATAAACAATAACTGCTTAGGGGGATAAATTCTTGCATATATCCATCTTACAAAAACAACCCATATGATAGTAACAATAATATCCAACACTGTTAAATTAAGCATGGGTTTTATATGACTTAGCCACTTCCATCTTCCAATAAGTGATAATTGTAAATATGCTAGCCCATTCACACATAAAATCGATAATATCTGTGAATACAGAACATCTAAAACACGTAGGTATCCAACTTTAAAAGCACCATATATTTTAAAAAAGAAGAATAGCATCAATGCATAAAATGCAATTACCGCCCAATTCCCCCTGCGGTAAAAGTCGACCTTGATCACGGCTACGCTTCTGTAATGCCTGTACCACGTATATGCAAATAAGGCTACCTGAGTCCCAATAATAAGTACAGATGCACAAAACATGATAAGCCTTTTATACTGTTCTCTACGCTCCAACGAATCCACCTCAAATAATTTAGTTTATCTCGGAATCGATAATTTTCTATTAGTAGTGTAACAAAAGTAACGATCCTTGTCAATTTATTTATGTTATAAACACCTTTTTTCAACATCCTAACGCAAATTGATAGAAATATTTGTTAGAATATGTTACAATTCACAGCTCTATAGCATTCAAAACCAGACGGGATTCTGTGTGGTCCCTCTGTTTACTGCGATAGAAACCGTTCCCATGTAATCTCGTCCGTCTTCGGTCACCAACAGACTGTAAATAGTAACTAGAATATTTCTATCAATAGGATTCACTACATTTCACTTATATATTCTTTAATTGCTTCTTTCCAATCAGAAAACCTAAAGTCTGTCGTTAAATTTAACATTAGATTTTCCAATACGGAATAGGATGGTCTGTTTGCATCTAACGATGCTACCTGCAAATACCCTTCCGTCGTAACCGCTTTTACCTCAACTTCTTTGTCCGCCAAACGGAATATTTCCTTTGCAAAATCTGCCCAGCTGCACATTCCTTCACAGGTTCCGTGAAACAAGCCATAATTTTCAGTTGGTATTAGATATTGAATCATCTTTGCTAATTCTTTGGCACTTGTTGGTGAACCGAATTGATCATTGACTACCGATACCGCATTGTTCGATTCACTTAATAGGAGCATACTTTTCACAAAATTTTTCCCATCCCCATATAACCAGGCCGTTCGAATAATAAAAAATTTCTCCGCAAATTGTGCTACAAATTTTTCCCCTGCCAGCTTTGTATCTCCATAAACTCCCTGTGGGTTTGTCTCATCAAATTCTGTATACGGTCTTGTTTCATTTCCTCCGAATACGTAATCCGTTGAAATATGAACCATTTTTGCTCCGACTGCTGTAGCCGCAATACTTAAGTTTCTTGGACCGAT
>Ga0153997_1000249_pt1 | contig 15924 bp, 19 predicted proteins | sample TSNC081MetaG_FD_104750 | JGI IMG/M metagenome (GOLD analysis project Ga0153997, IMG submission 104750) | Attine ant fungus gardens microbial communities from North Carolina, USA - TSNC081 MetaG | ecosystem: Host-associated > Fungi > Mycelium > Unclassified | place: USA: North Carolina, Lumber...
GCAAGTGTAGGCTTAGTGATAATTCCACCAGCAGCGTAAGCCGCTATCTTTCCAAGGCCACTACGGGTCGTTACACTGTACTGTGCTGATACATTAACCGGCATTGTAGCTGTTACCCCTTCGGCTAAATAAGCCTGCACATTTGTCTTTAAATTATCTGTCATATTTTTAGCTGCATTTGTTAAGGACTGCTTGCTGTCTTCAATTCCATTTACTATGCTTTCCGGAACGTATGTGCCTGCCTCTTGCATAGCTTCCAGTGCTGCGGTGTATTCTTCGCTCTCTACTGCTTGATTCGCAAGTAATGTCCACATGGCGTTTTCATCACCCGCTAAAGCTCCTATTACTGCTATGTCGTTGATTCCATCAACAACGCTCTGAGGTACTTCCTGCCCTCTTTCTAAATATTGCTGCTTTAAATCCTCTAGTCCTTCGAGATTCGGCTCAAGATTTTTAAATAAGTCACCTAGTGCCGCTTGCGTACTTGCGTCCAAATCATCAAGATTTAATTGATCTTTTATGAGATCAACATCCCAATTCAAGACAGCATTTCCGGTTAGCTCTATTCCCTCTATAGCACTTTCTATGGCTTGGTTTGCGCTTTCTGTTAATTGCGGCGTTAAAGTGTCAAAAGTTTCTTGGTATTGACCCATTATTGTTTCGGTTTGAAATTTGGTTGCCTTTAACTCCACCTCTCCAATCTGTTCGAGCGCTTCAGATTTAAAAGTATTCACCATGCTTTGATATTCAGTTACATCAATTTCGCCTTCGTCCAAAAGTACTTTTGCCCCTGCAATATCCATTACCAAAGATTCGTTAATACTCTCTTTAACTGCCTGCACTTCCTCATCTATCTGTGCTTGCAGATTCATAAAGGATTCGGCGGTTAATTTTCCGCCTAATTGCATTTCAAAAACTTCCATCTTTGCATCAAATTGAGATGCTGCCAATTTCTCGGTTATTTCAGCCATTTGATTTTGTAGCTCTGTAATTACTTTGATTTCGTCTATGGTCAATAATCCGTCTTCAAATGCTGCATTAACAACCCCTTGCAATTCTGTTCCTATAGCTGCAAGTTCTTGCTGGCTATTGCTAAAGAAAGTGCTGAACTTCTCATTTATCCAGTCTGATTGCTCTCCTTCTCCCGATAATAAGTCTACCGTAATGGCAAGTGCGTATTGCTGTTGGGTCAATAGTTCTTGTGTATCTGCTATAAAACTTCCTATATTTGCAATATATTCTTCCTTATCAGATTCATTCAGTTCTATTCCGAGAGCAACTTTCCAGTTCATTGTATTTAGTTCTTCGATGGACTGTATCACAGAGTTTTGAAGACCCTCTGTCTTTTCAAGTGCGCTTAGCGCTTCATTTACTTTTTCTAAACTTTGACTCTGTACAATTTGCTTTGCTGCTTCCCCTAAATCCTCCAGAGATAATTCAATATCCCCAAAATGTTCTTTTAGGTTTTGATTCTTTGCCTCTGTTTCCGCTTGCTTTATAGCTGCTGCCAAACCTCCCGCTATCCCTAATGCTGCGGATGCTGCCAATATGGTTAATGCAAATGGATTAGTTAAAACCGTTGCTAACTTTGCGAAGCCGTTTGCAACTGACATCACGCCCTCTGCGAGCTTGTAGGCAATGATGGCGGAACCTATCCCGATCAACACGTTGGTAACAGTCTTTGGATTCTTTAAGCACCAATTGCCAAAAGATAAAACCGGAGATATAAAATCCAAAAATGCAGCAGTAAAATTCTTCACGTGACGCATTGCCGTCGGTAAGTTTTTCTTGAAAGAATCTATTACGTTTTCAATCGCCCCACTGTCAATTTTTGTTGATATTACAGCCACAAACTCACTCAGATAATCTATTGCCGTTCTCATGGGTTCTTTTAAGCTGTCAAATGCTTTTATTCCCAGTTCTGTTACTGTGTTTTTTAAGATGGCTATTTTGCTTTCCGTTGTTTCGTATCGCTGTGCTGCTTCATTTGTGAGTGCTATATTATCTTCCCATGCAGTCGTGCTTGCGTTAATTGCCCCGTCGAATAGCTCACTGGCATTTGCTGCGCGCATCAAGGAATCCCTCAATATGGAATTAGTAATACCCATTTCGTCTAGCATAGCTATTGTTGATTGTCCGTGTGCTTCTGTATCACCCAAGCCCGTTATAAAGGCGACCAAGGCCCCACATGCATCTTCATTAAAAGAATCTGAGAATTCTTTAGTGCTCATGCCTGCTACTTTTGCAAAATCTTCTAATGAGTCATTTCCTGTCTCAACTGCTAACTTCATATTGACCATTGTTTTTGAAAATGCAGTTCCTCCAGCCTGCGCTTCCATTCCCACACTAGATAGTGCTGCTGAAATTCCTACAATTTCAGCTTCGGTCAATCCTATTTGACTACCCGCCGAACTTAAGTTTGTAGCCATGCTGACAATGTCTGCTTCTGTAGTGGCGTAGTTGTTACCCAACGCTACGATAGAGGAACCCAAATTACTATAAAGCGCCGGGTCCATTCCGGTTATATTAGCAAATTTAGCTAACGAAGTGGCGGCATCTGTCGAAGACAGATTAGTAGACTCCCCGAGATCAATCATTACTCTTGTAAAATCAAGCAAATTTTCTTTTGCAATTCCGAGTTGACCTGCCGACTCTGCAACTTCTGCTATAGCTACGGCACTAGTGGGAAGTTCGTGAGTCATTTCTAAAATACCCTGGCGCAATTCTTCGTATTCTGCCGCCGTTGCCTCCGTTGTTTTCTTGACCCCTGCGAATGCTGATTCAAAAATAATTCCTGCATTCACAGAGGCTACCGCAATGGAACCAACTGCTACGGCTGCGGCTGTAGCGACTGCTACAACTGTTTTAAATACCGTCTTTGCTATTTTTTCTAACCCCGAAAAGTTCTCGTTTATGGATTTAAACCCGCTGTTAAAACCCGAACGTATGCCCTGACTTGTCTTATTCGCTTGTTTTGTCACTGCGTCCAGTTCACTTTTTGTCATGTTCAGACTGCTTAATAAGGACTTTTCCACTTTACCGGCTATTTTTATTGCCAGCTCGTACTCTTTGCTGCTGCTTGCCAATCTCACTCACCTCCTTTGCAATTTCCAATAAGTCAAAAACAGACAAATCTAAAAGATAATTTAGACCTGTCTGTAATGTGATTGATAATTTTATCGCAAGTTTACGGATTGTTTTTGCATCGTTTGGATTTAGTCCTCTCCGTAGAAAAAACCCGTCACCCGGTTCTTTATCTTAAGGACAGTTTTTGCATTTAATCCCTCAAAAAACTCAATTGGATAACCGGTTACTTTTGATGCAGCTAAAAGGGCGTATTGTGTTGTCATTTCTGGAATAACCTGAAATCCGCCTGTACGTTCCATCGCTTTATTGATAGCTATCATATCGACTCCTTTTAAATCATGCAGACCCATCAAATCAATTTCGCTATATTCTTTTCCTTCAAAAGTGTATGGCTTCGTCAATTTTATAACCAAGTCACTCATTTCAACCTCTGCTGCGTCCAACACTTCTACGTTGTCAATTATTTCAGCTCCTATTTTTGCGCTCATATTGTTCCTCCATTAGCATTGCTTTTTAATTTGTGCTAATAAATCCACTCCGTTCACCTTGTAAACAGAATTTAATTTATCTAATTCAATTTTCGTAGTTCCATCAATTTCTATCAAAATATACAATACTTCAATTGATACGGAGGCATTCATCTGCGCCCCTTGCTTGAGCGAGCCTTGTTTAAATGTTTTTTGCTTCCCTCGTACTACGACTCTCATTCCTTTGTAGCTCAGTGCACCGGTTCCATTAGAAACGTATTGTGCCGACGCTCTGAACGTTAGATCTAGCACTTCGGTCGGATTCATCAGTGTAAAGATATCGTTATTTAGTATTCTAAAAGGGATATCCATCTTCATACTAGAAAACATGCCGATTATAGATGTTTCGAATTCTCCAAGTATTCCTGCACCTGACACTGTATCACTCACAGGTTCGAAGTCGGGGAGCGTAATCTCTCCGGATAAGCCTATAAGTTGCGTTCCGTTTTTATAGACATTAAAATTGTTAATCGTCTCTGGAATGTTTAAATTTGCCATCATTCTCCTCCTATCGCTGTTTGTATCATGTCTGGATCAAACTCCAGTACATTTAAGATATCTTCCGCCGGCGTATATGGTGCTAAGTATTGCTTGAACTGGAGCTTCCCGCCTATGATAGATTCAACCTTGTTATCTTCTTCATTAAATTCCATTCTTACGCCCGCAAATTTGCCCTGAGATACATAGCTGTTACCTCGTATATTTTCACTATCCACTATAGATTCAATCAGTCTGTAATTTGCTGGATCATCCACATTTTTGGAGTATGTTAGTATAAAGGAGTTTCCCCACCACGTAAATACTCTTCGGCAGGAAATCCAGCGATCCTTCGGGTCGTCCACCCCCGGATAACAAGCTGTATTATTTCCCCATGATTTCCAACCGCTATCATTTATCATTGTAACAATTCCTGCACTGTTCACGATGTTTGCCTGCACTTGATCTAAAATAATTTCGGTGCCATCCTCTAACACTGTCTTTGATATTCCCAATGCTTTATTTGATGGAGAAGTGCTGGGGATATCCCCATTCTGTGCGTCTGTGTATGCCACCATTGCGCCATAGATTGCCGAATAAGCATACTCTTTGTCACCAACTCGAACCCTTGGCCACAGTACAATGGTATGAGAACTGCTTAATCCACTTTCTTTTTTTATTTTTTCACAATCTGTATATATTTTTGCTTTGGTTGTATCCAAGTCAACCAAATTTTCGCAACTAAATACCCCATTAATTTCAATTGATTTCGACGCCATTACTGCTGCGACCGAAGTGTTCTGGCTCCATCCGGGGGCAAGTATCAGTCCTGGCGTTAAACCAAATTTAGGATAAACCTGTCTTATCAGTTCCATCCCTGTTTCTTTTCCGGTTGCAACGTCATAACCACCTATGATGTCATTGGCTGTCACCTGTGTAGGATCGATGGATTGGCTAGATACGGATATTTCGGTGGCGTCTGCTGCCTGCCCTGTTTTCAACAATGTTATAACTACATTTCCCGAATCATTAAAATTTGAAATATAATCAGTATCCAGCGTTAGCTCCTGTGCTCCAAACTTAATTTTAAGAGTGTTTAGCAAGATGCCCTGTATTTCAACAACACACTGACCGGACAAAACTGGGTATGTCGCCGCTAAATTTTCCCTCTTGTGCTTTACTGGATCTAAGACATTGCACAAAATAATTGGTGCTATATTAAACACTCTGAAATTTGCGTCCATACTCTGGCATAATGAGTAGTTGCTAAAATCATCACTGTACCCTAATGCGTTTTTAGCCTCAGCAAAGTTGTAAACAATAAATAAACTATTTACTGCCCCATACGGATCCGCCGCCGTGTTGATTGGTGCTGTTCCAAAAACCACTTGCAGCCCTGCCGTTCCATTTACCGGTGTTGCTAGGCTCGTTTCTTTTTCTTGTACCCTAATTCCATGATTGTACATTTTTACTCTCCTCTCTTCTGGCTAAATTCTACCGCCTTTTTATAAAATAAGTTAATCGGAGTATTTTCTTTTCTTAAATTCTCCTGCGCTAATGCTGTTTTTTCTACAGGTACGATTAAGCCGTTGAAGAATGGATAGTTTTTACATGTCTCTTCCAGCTTTTTCGGTACGCCATTGCTAAATACCGTTCCTGTCATTGCTATCCCTGAAATGGTTGGTCCTATATAGATTACAACGCTTGATTCCTTTTGAATTTCGACCTCTTGCGTGTCCGCTATGACTCCTTCTGCGGTTTCATCTGGATCTGCTGTTTTCACTTTCTTTGTACTCACGAATATGAATCCTCCTTTTTAAATGTTCTTGTTATCCATTTTACCTGTATTGCTCCGATATATTGTGGGTATATATCTTCGTCCTGAATAGCCCACTCCATCTCTGGCTTTGCCATGAATTTATGGTCCAACATTGGGTCTTTTCTAAATCTTTCGATAATCTTATTAATTACATTTAGGACTATCCTGTGACCTTGCTTATTCAAGGACTTATCATATGCTCCGACAATTAGCAGGGTGCTGACTTCCTGTACTGGTTCTTCTCCTGGTATTCTCCCTTCCAGAATCCTAACTATTACGTACGGAAAATGCTCTTTTGAATCTTCCACGATTAATGGTAATTCTTGAGCAAACACATTATATTTCGTAAATTCTTCTATGTCATTGTTTTTTTTATTTCGTGCCGGATGCCGAAAATCTTTTAATAATAGTTTTATTTCTTCAACCAACGAATCCTGAAGCTCAAAAGCGGTCATAATTAACCCTCCAAAATGCTTTCAATATACTTATTGACGCTATCTCTTAACTCTGTTTGTATTTTAGGTTCTACAATTCCGTATACCCGTTTTTCATTTCCTAATATTTTAGGAATAGATGGGCTGAGGAGTTTTTTGAGAAATGTTTTTTCGGGATTGCTTTCCATCTTCTTTCCTGGCACTCTCTGTACAACCGAAATATGCCCACTTTTAAATTTAGCCACAAATGCTTTTGTAGCTCCTACTTCCAAAGTTTTCGGGCTACTTTTCTTTAATACTTTTCCCTTTACGATGGAGCCATTGTTCCCGCCAGGAACATAGGTAAGCGGAGTTGCTTTATACTCTTTTATCTCAAGCACTTTTCCATCTGACTTAATGATTGCCTCTAATCTCCCATTTGTAGCATTTTTAATTTTCATTTCTCTGTTGAAATCCCTGTTTTTTATTGCATATTCTTCTCTTGCTTTTTCCGCAAGCAGTTTTCTGCCGGATTTTGCAGTACTATTTATTGCTTTTTTCAAAACAGAAGGCGCCTGCTTTTCAGCGGCACCCAGTTTATTTTTAATATATTCTAGCATTTTTTCATCAACTTCAATTTCAACCACTCATATTCGCCTCCAGTATTAACGTATATATTCCGCATTCATCGTTTGTTTCTGCTACGGTAAAAACATCGTTGTCTAATATAATAACCTGATTGATAGAAGGCAACTCTCCAAACTCTTCCCCTCTCACATAAATTAGTTTTCTACCGCTAAAAACTCCGTCCATGTGCTGAGCGTACAGTTTATTACGTTTACCCAATTCATTGTTATCTATTAGACAGTTCATATCCTTACCATTTATGCAGTGTTCTTCCGTAAATTCATGCTGATTCATAAATACGTTTTGGATATCCATTGTTAGTATGTCTATGAACTTCATTATTTTACCTTCTTGCTTGTTCGACCTAGTTTTGCCTCTGCTGGCGGCTTTTCTACTGTCGATGGGTCTTCCTCTGCTGGCGCTTCTTCTACTGCTAGCGAGTTTTCCTTCGGTGAATCTTCCTCTGCTGGATTTGTCCACTCTGCCGTTCCTGCTGTTATCCACGCTTTTGTCATATCTGGATCATTGGCAGGTAATTCATCACCTGGTGCGTACTGGTGTGATAGGTATAAAATTGGATAAATTGCTTTTAATCCCATGTCTTTTCTCCTATCTTGACAGTTTAACATTAACGGTCAATTGTGTGGAAGAAGCTGTCTCAGTAGCATATCCTGCAAGAATATTGTTAGTCTCGGTTTTCGTAATAACAGTATTGTTGTAATACAGCGCATCCCCTAAGCTTATTTCTTCGCCATCCGCTTTTTCCATCTTAAATACACCTTCGGTATGCAGTGCCCCTATTGTCTTAGGCGCAATGTCTCCCCCTATAACTCCAATTCTCTTACCGAACACCATTACGGTTCCAGCTTCTATGGTATTAGGTGTTGTATTTGGGTAGTCCAGTGTACCGCCCTTCTGTACATATGTTGCTTTGCTCATGTTTATTTCCTCCTTAATCCAATGGGTTGTCGATTGTAATACCTGGATTTCTAATGATTCCTCTATAATTCATAACTGTGATTCCCCAATCCAAGAAGATATCCCATACAAAGCCTAATTGCCCCGGAGTCTCCATTCTTCTTATCGTGGGAATTTCCTGTCCGTTTAAATAATCAATTTGGATACTGTCCGTGTCTGCCTTATCTCCGACAATAAACCAAGGCATTGCGCCGCCTGCAGCCAGCACGTTAAGCGTTGGATCCTCCACAACATTGATTGACTTAGAGAACTGATATAACGGATTTACTGCCTGCGTGTTCCCGGTTGTATTAATTGTTGGGCTTTCAAACAGTGTATAAATGGTAAACTTATATCCAATAGGTACAATAATAGTAGCCGGCCTGATAATAATTGCTTTCCCAAACTGGTCTTTCTGCAATTGTAATGCCATGAACATTTTTTGTACGGACTCCGCCGTAATACCAGTTCCGGATGCCAATGTATTTCCATGCGCCTTGCTAAATAATGCAGTTCCATCATAAATAGCCGGATTATCTATCAGTATCTTGTAAACCTGCTCGTTTTGCGTTCTCTTGGCGGACGCTGCGTACTTCGCCGGTACTGTGCTTAAAAATCCGATATCATCATTAATGAACGCTTGTCTTGCCATCGTGAATTGACGTCCGTAAGTCTTCAATTTTCTGGATGGCAGCTTTTCGTCTTTCGGAATATCATGCTTTAATTCTCCACCTTCCGGTACTTCTAGGAACTCTCCTGCTGGGCCTGCTAGATAGTTATTATCCTGCGTTTTGAAATCCTTTAGCGTCCCTTTCTTGACCCAACTCTCAAATGTGGTAGGTACATTTTTGTGCCCTTCAACATACGCCTTGTTGATGGCCGTGTCCAATATGCTAGGAAACAATGAGGTTGGTGAGTAATAATCTCTAGAAAGCATTAGATATAGTTCGTCATTGCTCTTTCTGTTTAAATTTATCTCTCCTGCGCTCTGCATTGTCTCAATTGCAATATCTCTTAGTGACATTCCCATCAAGTCTCTGGCGCCTTCCGCTGGCTTTTCTATTCCTACGCCGCCGCGCATAACTAACGCATCTGCTGCCGCTGCCCTAAATTTATCCTCATCTGCTGTTGTAATAGATAATCCGTCCGTTCCCCTAGCGCTGATGGGGGCACCATTTTCAATTATATCACTTAGTATTGTCTCTCGGACAGCATCGACACTCTTGCCTTTCTTGATGAACTCTTCCGGGTTTTTTCCGAATTCTCTACAAAGTTGCGTGATTTCTGTTGCTCTTTTTCTTTCGTTTTCCATTGCTTTTTCTGCTTCATCGTTCGAACCATCCCCGGTTGTGTCCAAAAGAGCCAATGCCTCAATCTCTTTTTGCAAATTGTCAAACTGCGCTTTTTCTTCTGGCGTCATATCCCTTTGCTCTTGCTTAGCTTTGTCGACTAGTCCTTGCTGTTGCAATGTCTTTGAATCTCTTAATTTTTTTCTTGACATCGTTTAATATCCTCCTAAATTTTTGTTTATTTGTAATTGCTTTTCAAAAAACACAATTGTCCTTTGGTCGGCATTGTTACCGTTTATCTCTTCTAAGTCTCTTCCAACCCCCACACTTGCATCCGCAGGAACGGAAACAATAGATATTTCGTATGGCATCCACTTTTTTGCTATTTCAGCCGGTCCGGTAAATCTGCCATCTGATGATGTCTTGTTTGCCGATACCGTTTCCCATGCACTTACCGTATAGCCAACCGATACCCCTTTTAATGTACCAGATAGCACTTTCTGATAAATCTTTTCACTTTCTTCATCTGTATCGAATTCTACCTCCGCACAGCCTCGTGCTTTTTCTATCCATACTTCATTCACCTTTCCAATCACGATATCTCGCTTATGATTAAATAAAATGCAGCCGATTTCTTCTAATCTTGTTAAATCAACCGCTGTTTCGCCATGATCCAATACTTCTATGCCCCAATACCTCTCATATGGCTCCTCACTCGAAAAAGAAAGAATAAACTTTCGTTCGTTACCTTCTCCTTCCTTGGCTCTTATAGATGCACTGGGTAGACATCGCTTATTGTCGTTGCTTCTTTTCTCCTGTTTTTCCACTCTCTTCACCTCCTTTAATCGCTTTAGTGACTTGCCCATAGATGATTTTATCCATATCTAGTTCTAGTTCTTCTGCTGCTTTTTGTATTTCATGCATTTCCTCTAATTGTTCTTTCCAATCTTTACCGTTTTCTGCACAGATTTGAGCAAACGTTTTTTGACCTGTTTGTAGTGCGATTTTATTCGAATTTGCTTCTTTAACTGGGTCAATCCACTTTTTAGGTGCTTGAATCCATATGTGTTGCAGATACTCTTCTTTATTCTCCCAGAATTTAGGTATCTTAATTGCATTACTTAAAATGCATGAAATGACAAATGTTACATAAATTTCACCCATTACTTCTATAAGCAATTCTCTCTCGTCTGCGTATGTTAACTCGTCCTCAATATTTCCTTGTCTGGCAGAGGAATAGTTCGTCTCACTCATATCTCTCGAAACAGATTCGTAACTAATCCCCTGCCCTGCGCCTATTGCACGTTGCTGTAGCTTTATATAGCTGGTTGCGTCCGTTGCCTGTCCGGACGGGTTTACAGTTTGTATTTCATCTCCCGGATTTAGGTACCCTATCATTCCAGGGGTTAAAGTCTTTCCTGAATAATCCATTCCTTTAGTTTGCTCTGAGCTAAAATTCCTTCCGATATCACCGCCTGGGGTTACTTTTTTTATAAACACAGATAAGCAAGACAATATTCTCTCTTTTACTGACACTGCCGTCATGAACTCATTTGTATCTCTGATTCTCATAATTGTCGGACTCATGTCAGACATTTCCCTTACTTGTGATGGGCGGCTTTTGCTGTAGTAATAAATAATATCCGATTCCTTTATGTAAACAGGGTCTTCAATATAATAATTGTCTAACGAGTATCTTTTAATCCAGTAACCTTGTATCTTGTTATAAGAATTCACCTCAACGCCGCCAATGACCTTATTTTTTTCATTCTTTGGAATCGTCTGGTTCGCATCTAATTCGTCTACTTCTAAAACCTGTAATTGAAATGGTATCATTCCATAATTGGTATATCTTTTTAAGAACAAAATGCCCCCATCTATTTTCTTTCTGCCAACCGCCATTCTTATTATTTGGTTAAAGCTTTGGGTGCCTGTTACATCACAATTTATTTTCTTGCACCATTTTTTCCACAGACGCTCTAATTCTGTGTTTACTTTTTCGTCATTTGACTTTGCTTGGAGAGTGTATCCTCCGCCTATGACATTCCTTTTGTAGGCTCCAATTACGGCACCCATCATATCACTATTACGTTCTAAATCACGAGCTCTTGCTCTTACATTGTCCCTGCTATACCTGTTTGTTATTTCGCCGGATTCATTGCTTACGTGCCAGTTTGCATTATGCCTTCCATAGCCACCTGCGTCGTAACTTTTCCCTTGGTCTAAATCCTGCCGCCGTGCCGCCCTCCTGCTGCCCCAGCTAGGCGAAATATATCCAATTACATTATCGATCCAATTCATATTATCTCCCTTCGAAAAAGGCGACTGCAAAGTCACTGTTCTGAGAAGACTGCACTTCATTTTCGAGCGTCTGTCTTAAATTCTGTAATTCTTTTAAATCTGCTCTGGTAAGTTCACGAGAGCCAATTTTATAAGATTGACCGCCAATTAAAACAGTATAAATCGCTTTGTTTACTTCTTCTAGCATTGTGTTTGCGTTTTCACTCATTTTATTTTTCTCCTTGTAGCCAATTTTCGTTTGCTTCTATCCATGCTTCTTCTTTGCTTTTTTCAGTCTCTCTTATCAGTTCTTTTTCCTGCTGCTCTTTGATATTGCTAAGGTGCATTGTTCTAACGCCTAAGATATCCGCTGCCGCTAGGGCGTACACCTCACAGTCCAAGTAGTGGTTATCTGCATGACTTTTCTTCAATACCCATTCTTGCTTGATTTGTTTTCCGTTTTTCACATTTACCTTGTGTTCTGCTGTAACCTGCTTTGCATATTCAAGGTCACATTTTTCATAGACCATCCACGCTCCTTTGCCATTTTCTTTTCTCATTCTTCCAGCAATCATATCCTTATACTTACCAGTGTCTACAATTACAAGCTGCATTCCAAACGCCTTTGAGCCTTCTTTGTTTATCTTACTTATTTTGTAATTGCCATTCAGCCCATTAGAGGAACCTTTGCTAGGGATAACCCAGTCTGAGTTCATTGCTGCAAAATCGTATACCTCGTCTGCGTTGTAACCCGAGTCAATCAATGCAAGATTTACAATTAACTTTGTTCCATCTTGCTTTTCATACTCTAAGTTCATGACATCTTCTAGCTCTTGATAGGAAAGCGCCTGTCCATGCGCAATGTTTTGACTCGTTATATGGTCGCCCCATGCTCTTATTGTCCAATATAAACTAGTTTCCTGAACATCCACTCCGCCAGTAAGAATTTTCGCCCATGCCGGTACTATCAATTCCGGTAAATTTGTCTGTCTCTCACTTACTAAATCTGCGCTGGTTTTAAGTTTTGTATCTTCCCATGGCTCTGCCAGCCACGAATTTACAAAGTTCTGCAACTTCTCCGGATCGTCTTTAGATTCGAGAAACTCTTTGGCCGTATCTTCCCATGTAACGAAAATACTATATAGAGAGTTCATCCAAAAGGAAACGCTTTTGGGTTTTCCGAGGCATTTCTTTTTTACACTTACCCATCTTCCCTCTTTTATCATGCGTGGTTTATCGCTGTCTTTTATCTCGCACCCGCACTCCTGACATGCGTAGGTCGCAGTTCCTGCTCTTTCAGCAATGGATTTATCCTTTTTTTCATTGTCGGTAAATATTATCTGAGCAAATTTGAACTCAATATACTCGCTGCAATGTGGACAAGGCACCTGATAATGTCTCTGGTCTTCTGCTTCTTCGTGTAGCGTCCACACATAATTACTTTTTAGGGTAGGCGTGGAGCATGTATATATTTTTCGGGTATGCTTAAATGTCTTAGTTCTTTCTTTTGCCAAATTGTAAGGAGATGCCTCTTTTTTAGAAGCACCCCCCATTTTGTCTATTTCATCGAACATTAAGTATTTAATTGCCTTGGATGCCAGTTTCCCTGGAGCACCAGCTCCACGCAAATACAAACTCATTCCCCTGAACTTCAAATTAAGTTCCTTGGAACTGTTTGCAAAAAATCTCTCTCTGATTGATGGTGATTTACGAAAAGCCGGTTTTAATTTATCGTTTGATACATCTTTCGCTAAATCGTCAGATGGATAAACAACCATGGAAGGGGATGGGTTTTGCGTTATAATCCAGCCAATCATATTTATCATTGCTTCCGTACCGCCTACCTGTGTAGGCTTACAGAAATTAATTTCCTGTATGTACGGATCGTTAAAGCTGTCCATGATTTCAATCAGATATGGCGTTACATTATTAGACCACCTACCGGGTAGACTGCTTGACTCGTCAAGTATTCTGTATTTTTCTGCCCACTGGCTTACTGTTAAGTTTTCGGGTTTAGCAAGCGTTCTCTTGATTATCCGCTTAAATAAATTGTTGGTCTTTTGTCTCGATCTCGTATTTTCATTTCCCACTTCCCTCACCTGCTCATGTTTACTCTATTTCTTCCTCTTCTTCCACATCGTCCTCCTCTTCTACTGAATTCTCTCTATTGATTTTATCAGGGTCGTATTCGGACAATTCTTCTAGTGTTTCCACCATCTCATTTCTTAAGATTTCGATTATTTTATTAATATCCGTTTCCCCTTGCAGTTGTATCGCTAACTTGGAGGGGATGGAAAGCAAATGGTTTTTAAAATTCATTAACATCTCGCTTAGAAATAATTCCACGTACTTAGCTTCATGAACTTCTCTTTTAAGCTTCCTAAGCTTCAGAATTGATATATTTTTCTTAACTCTTTCATGTTGAGCCTGTTCCTGTTCCTTAACAACTAAAGTACCTATGTTCATTTCCGCTTTTATCTTGTATTCGATGTATTCCTGAACACATATTTCCAATTTGTATTTACGACCGTTTTCTGCGGTAGCAAAAAAGCCCTCTTCCTTGAGCTGCCGCACTCTTCTAGCTGTTATTCCTAAAATATTAGCTAATTCTTTTTGATTTACAACCAAGCCATTCACCTCAATTTCTTGATATTCTGGCGTACTGCCAAAGAGGAAGGAAGTACCCTCGAAAAATATTTCAAAAAGAGGCAAGGAATGGACCTTCCTCGCCCCGCATAGGGGGTATCCCCCACAAAGTACCTTTTTTCATGCGGTTATTGGGTTTAACATGTGGTTTTTCTCTCTTTTTCTTCATTTGCATACCACTTTGCGATCCACATATAGTATACTAACAGACATTTGATGGATGGTATCTTCCGCACACTATCAGGTTTTATGTTGTGTGATGAATCAAATACTGTCTACATTCCTCTCGTGTCGCATAGCATGGCATATTGAACCATCCCCGACGAATGCAATACACTGTACACTTTGGGTATATGATTCTATCACGTATTGAATAGTACTGCTTGACATTAATATTTAAGTCTTTGAAATAATATTTAGCTATTATATAAACTCGTTATACACATGTGTTCTACTTACTAACTGTAAAGTATGCCGAGATTGTATGGAAATAGTAAATTTCTTTTATTAGTTAGTCATTGGTCTCTTGCTGCCAGTTTCCGTTTACATGTCACCGTTGGACTAGGCATCGTGTTGTGTATCCTGTAGCGACTCTGCTTGCACCATGTATTTGACTTTACCACCTAGTATATTAACTCCTTTTAACTGTTCGGCATTATTGTCATAGTTGGTTAGTTGTATTCCTCTTCTGTTTAACTCTTTTATTGAATAATTAATCGAACTAATTAATTCAGAAATATTTTTATTGCTATATTTACTCATATCTATCTCCTAAGCATTTTATATAAAAGCAGCTACTACAATCTACAATCATGTAATAGCTGCTCTGTAATACAATTTTTTTAATTCGTAACAATCAAGTTACACTTTCCGCATCTTAATAATATCACAGAAAAGGCGAACGTGAGCGAACACTTTTAATATTTTTTTCTAAATATCTATTATGTGCCATTCGACAACTATCAGCGGTAAAAGCTCTATTATCTTTCACATTGTACATGGCATTCATTTTATCAGCCACTTTAAACCATGTAAGGCTGTCTAAGTAATATAGTCTGAACATACTTCTTGTTTTACTCTTCGTTATGCCATTTATATAATCATCCACAACATTAGTTAATTCCAGCAGCTCCGCTTCAAGTGATTCTAAATTACTTTTTCGCACTTTAAGCAGAAGTCTTTTTCTATCATATTCCGGATAAGGAAAACCAGTTATCGTTATATTGCCAATAGTTCCATCCCTTCTGGTGCCTTTTACGCTATCGCTTACTATATCCAATTTATCTATATCTTTTTGCAGTTTATCTATTCGCTTTCTCAAATCCTTTATTTCTTCTCTCATATCGCAATACTGAATAAGAGCATCTCTGATGTCATATTCCTCTCTCTTCAATCTTTGGCTCCCTTCCTCCCATACTTCCACAAATCCCACCACAAAAACGACTCTCCGTAAATCCCATTATGTATGCGCACATAATATTTATATACTCCCACAACTACACCCTTTACAGTTCTCATCCTATCGCCATCCACGTTCCCGCCCTGTGTGTTAGGGCATTTTATTCTGATTCTGTCTCCTGGCTTTACATTTTCTACTTGCACTTATCATTTTCACCCTCTCTTTTGATCATGAGTAATATTATGACTATCAGTCCGATCAATACCACCAATATCTCCCACCAATAGCGCATTATCAATACATAGAGATATAGGAGTGTTATATTTAGATTATTCATGTCTGCCACCTATTTCTTTCTGCTTGCTAATGCGATTAATATAATCATCGCTATAAACTCTACTAA
>Ga0153997_1000252_pt1 | contig 15781 bp, 8 predicted proteins | sample TSNC081MetaG_FD_104750 | JGI IMG/M metagenome (GOLD analysis project Ga0153997, IMG submission 104750) | Attine ant fungus gardens microbial communities from North Carolina, USA - TSNC081 MetaG | ecosystem: Host-associated > Fungi > Mycelium > Unclassified | place: USA: North Carolina, Lumber...
ACTGTAGAAGATAAATATAAGTATTGTACAATATCGGGGAATGTAACTGCTAATAAATCATTGGTTAATTATTCGTTGGATTATCCGATGCAGTATCGTTGGCAAACAACATATGATTTTTCACAAATGTCTGTGAAATGGGATATTGAAGGAACTTGGTATGGGGAACGCAACTTGTCTTTTACGATAAATGTTTTATCGCTTACAGAGGGATCATTAACTTGGACAGCAAAAGCTGAATACGGTGGTGGTAAAGGATCTTATGATGTAGAGGAACCTGTTGTTGGGAATTATACGGTAACCGGAAATAAATATTCTAATTATGAATTAAGATTTGGAGGCACCATTATATCTCCGGTGTTTACTGTTATGATTCATCCTGATGAGGGATTTATAGGAAGTGCTTGGAGACCCACACTTGATAACTCCCCTTTTGAACGCCTAGAATAATAATTCTGTATTGCTAAAATATAAAAATCAGATAATGTAAATTAGGCAAGCGTCAAACCGTCGGTATCTACAAATCTAAATAGCATGTTTAAAATACCATCATAACATCAAATGGTGTCAGAGATTTCAGGAAGCATTCTACTTCTTGAAATCTTGTCCGTCTTAGAATACAAAATGGCTACAGCGATAAGAATTCCAATATCAAAAGTATTGACAAGTAAAACAATTAATGTTAATCTTATCAGTAAGTTAAAAGCTTAAATGCGTAGAAGAGGAATAGTATACTAATTCTTGATTTCAGAAAGCTGTTGTTTGATGTGAAACAGTAGATTGAATTAGTAGAACTCACCTCGGAGCGGCTGCCCCAAATTCCTACCAATCTGGAAAAGTAGATGCAGACGGAGGTTCCGACCGTTATCAAGGAAAGGATATCATGAGCATAAGATTTATCTTAGTACATAAGTTAATATTTTATTCGTATTTGTATCCCATAAGGAGTATGAATTTTATTCATAAATAAGAGTGGTACCGCGTAAGGCATTTGTAGTCTTTCGTCTCTGTGGACAGTTATATTGTCATGAGATGAGGGATTTTTTTTATGTAACTGGAGCCTGCATTGCAAGGCACAACAATAAGAACATTAAAGAAAGGAAATGAAAAATTATGAAAAATTACACAAATTACACAAGACAGTATTTTATGCCTCCAGAGCCATGTATGGAATGGACAAAGAAATCTTACATTGATAAGGCTCCGGCTTGGTGCAGCGTTGACCTGCGAGATGGAAATCAAGCACTTATTATACCAATGAGTCTTGAACAGAAAATAGAGTTTTTTAAGCTTTTAGTTAAAGTTGGATTCAAGGAAATCGAAGTTGGATTTCCCGCAGCCTCGGATACAGAGTACCAATTTGTCAGAGCATTAATTGAACAGGACTTAATTCCGGATGATGTAACCATTCAGGTACTTACACAGGCAAGAGAACATATTATTCAGAAAACATTTGAATCTCTGTCAGGTGCGAAGCGTGCGATTGTACACGTATACAATTCAACCTCCCTTGCCCAAAGAGAACAGGTTTTTCAAAAGTCCAAAGAAGAAATTAAAGAAATTGCGGTAAATGGTGCTGTATTATTGAAAAAACTTGCTGAGAAGACAGAAGGTAATTTTTCTTATGAATACAGTCCGGAAAGTTTTTCGGGAACGGAAGTTGAATATGCCCTTGAAGTATGTAATGCAGTTTTAGATGTATGGCAGCCAACGCCAGAAAAGAAAGTTATCATTAATTTACCGGTCACAGTGGAAACCGTTATGCCGCATATCTATGCCAGTCAGATAGAATACATGTGTAAATACATGAAATACCGCAAAAATGTTGTAATCTCACTTCATCCACATAACGACAGAGGATGTGGTGTCAGTGATTCAGAAATGGGCATATTAGCAGGTGCAGACAGAATTGAAGGAACCTTGTTTGGAAATGGTGAGAGGACAGGTAATGTGGATATCGTAACCTTAGCGATGAATTTATATTCTCAAGGTGTCAACCCGGAACTTGATTTCACAGATATGCCTGAAGTATGTCAAGTGTATGAAAAATGTACGGGAATGAGTATCGATGCCCGCAGTCCTTACAGCGGCTCGTTGGTATTTGCCGCATTTTCAGGTTCTCACCAGGATGCGATTGCAAAAGGTATGAAATGGAGAGAAGGGAAAGAGCAAGAGTTCTGGACCGTTCCATATCTGCCAATCAATCCTAAGGACGTGGGCCGCAGTTATGACGCAGATGTAATCCGCATTAACAGTCAGTCAGGAAAAGGGGGAGTCGGATATATTCTGGAACACAACTTTGGTCTGTCATTACCCCCTAAAATGCGGGAGGCGATGGGATATGTTGCAAAAGGACAGTCTGACAAAACACATAAGGAACTGCAGCCAGATGAGATCTTTAAACTATATAAAAAGACATTTGAAAATATTAATGAACCATACTGTGTAAAAACGTTTCACTTCAAACAGCAGGATGGTATTCAGGTAGAAGTAACCAGTGTATACGATGGAGTGGAAACAATAACAGCCGCTTCCGGTAATGGACGATTAAATGCAGTAAGCAACGCACTGAAAAAGTGTTATGGTTTAACATATGATTTAATCGCTTATCAGGAGCATGCATTAGAACAAAGTTCCAGTTCCAGAGCCATTGCCTATGTGGGAATCAAATTACAGAATGGAAAAATCTTCTGGGGTTCCGCTGTGAATTCAGATATTATCGACGCATCAATATTTGCACTGGTAAATGCTATCAACAACAGCGTGACGAAATAGCCTGTTCGGTTGTATCAGTACGCTAGAGTGCGTTTGATACATGCTTGTACCAAGATGTGCGTTCCACTTATTTCAGGGAGTGTTATGATTCAAAAGGCTTTTTCAGGGACCTTGTTTTTAAAGGGCTCATAGGAGCGTTTAGCCTGTATGCCTCAAGAATCACACTCCCTGAAATCTTGTCCGTCTCAAAATATCCAGTACAGCGCTTTCTAAATAGTAGTAACATCCCAAAAGTAACATCTGGCAAAATTTACTGATTCTTGTTGACAGAATATCTTACTTTTACTATAATTTATTAAGAACAAAGAAGGTTCGAAACTGGAAAGGCATGGGGAACGATGAAAATAGTACAATCATTTTTTCTAAATATTTATAGTAATTATAAGAATATGTCTAAGAAACAACAATGGGAGCGCATAGTATTAGCAACAGGAAGTGCCGTTATTATTATTATGTGCATATGTTCTAATATTTTAAGCGAAAGGGATAAAAATAAAGTTTATGCAAATCAAAATAAAGTAGAAACTTTTGCTGATCGTGAAGAGCATAATATAAATGAAGAAGCATATGAGGTAAGGACAAGCATGCTTGATATTGTAGAAGGTATAATGAGTGTGGCCAATTACTGTGGCAAGCTTAGTACAGAAAAAACGGAATATAATGTTGACGATATTTTGGTGGGAGAAATTGTCATACCTCAGGAATCTATTGATAAGGCTAAATATTTAAGTGGTTTGCGTGTCAGTTCGAATTCCATCGAACACTCGGGTTTAAGTTTTGTAGCATCAAATAGAATGTCGGATCATGATTATGATACATTGTTGAGCATCGTTGAGGCAGAAGCAACTGGAGAGGGTTATAAAGGAAAGGTATTGATTGCGAATGTTATTTTAAATCGTATAAATGATGCCAGATTCCCAAATAATATTTACGACGTAGTTTGGGAGGAAACGAATGGTGTTTCTCAATTTGCTCCAACAGTTGACGGACGTATTGGAGCCTTAACCATTTCAGATGAAACAAGAGAAGCTGTTAATAGCGCCATTGATGGGGAGGACTATTCTGAAGGAGCCCTCTTCTTTACTGTTAGAGCAGAAGCCAATTCTGATGACATGAAGTGGTTTGACGCAGTACTTACTAGTCTATTTACTTATGGAAATCATGAGTTTTATAAATTTGCAGAATAAGAATGTCTGTCTGGTAAAGGCAAGTGTCTTTCGAGGGCGTTTTTTGTCTTGTTTCGTGCTAAGATGTATGCTATAATCTTAAATAACGAAAAAATACTGCTTAAAATGAGTAAATGAAAAGAAAAGGAAGGCAGACAGATGGATTTATTATATAAGAGCACAAGAGATGATCATGTAAACGTAAAAGCCTCAGAGGCAATTTTAAAAGGATTATCAGATGATGGCGGATTATTTGTTCCAACAACAATTCCAAAGCTTGCAACTCCGATCAAAGAATTAGCGCAGATGACTTATCAGGAAGTAGCTTATGAAGTAATGAAAGAGTTTTTTACGGATTTTTCAGAAGAAGAGTTAAAAGACTGCATTTATAAAGCTTATGATTCCAAATTTGATACAGAAGATATTGCACCTGTTTCTAAGGTAAATGACGCATATTATTTAGAATTATTCCATGGTTCAACCATAGCGTTTAAAGATATTGCACTCTCTATTTTACCCCATTTAATGATAACTTCTGCAAAGAAAAATAACATAAAAAATGATATTGTAATCTTAACTGCGACTTCTGGCGATACTGGAAAAGCGGCTCTTGCAGGGTTTGTGAATGTGCCGGACACCAAAATCATTGTATTCTATCCAAAATCAGGTGTTAGTGCAGTTCAGGAAAAGCAGATGGTAACCCAAAAAGGTGATAATACATTTGTTGTTGCTGTCAAAGGTAATTTCGACGATGCCCAAACCAGTGTAAAAGAAATATTCAACGATAAAGAATTAGCAGAAGAGATGGGGCAAAAAGGACATCAGTTTTCTTCAGCTAATTCCATCAATATTGGTCGTCTTATCCCACAAGTTGCATATTACATTTATGCATATGTCCAGTTACTTGGTAATGATGAAATCGAAGAGAATGAACCTGTAAACGTAGTTGTACCAACTGGAAATTTTGGTAATATCTTAGCCGGATTCTATGCGATGAAGATGGGCATTCCAATAAATAAGCTTATTTGTGCTTCAAATGAAAATAAAGTATTATATGATTTTTTTACAACGGGAGTATACAATAAAAACAGAGAGTTTATTTTAACCTCCTCTCCTTCCATGGATATTTTAATTTCAAGCAATTTGGAACGATTGATTCACAAAGCGGCTGGTAATGATGCTAGTAAAAACATTTCACTTATGAATTCACTAAAAGACAAGGGTGAATATGCGATTACAGAAGAAATGAAAGCATATATAGATCAATTTTATGGAAATTTTGCTACAGAATCCGAAGTGTCAGAAACGATCAAAGAGTATTTTGAAGACACGAATTATCTTATGGATACCCATACAGCAGTAGCGGCTGCAGTTTATGCAAAATACAAAGCCCAGACCAAAGACAATACAAAGTCGATTATCGTCTCTACGGCAAGTCCATACAAATTTTCAAGAAGTGTAATGACTGCCATAGACGAAAAGTACAATGACCTGGAAGATTTTTTATTAATAGATGAAATGAATAAAATATCAGGCACCCCAATTCCTAAGGCAATTGAAGAAATTAGAAATGCAGAAATTCGTCATAAGACTATTATAGAAGTAAATGAAATGAAAGACATAATCAAAGAGTTTTTGAAGATGTAACAAGATAGGAGATATTGCGAGGCAAAAGCAGGTAAGGAAGTGTTACTAAATAAAATAGTTTTTTTGAAGTGAATAGTTCCCATATAAAAAGGCATGTATGATAAAAATGATCATTCATACCTTTTTGTATGGGAATTGCGTATTTATGAACCGCGGTCTATCGGTCACTTAAGTTTTCATATTTCTTGTGTTTTGCCACACTTTTATATGCAGGTCTGATAATCTTTCCGTTGTTAGCCAGTTCTTCAATTCGGTGGGCGCTCCAGCCTACAATACGGGCAATCGCAAAGATGGGGGTGAAGAGTTCCGGTGGCAAGTCAAGCATGCTGTAAACAAAACCACTATAGAAATCAACATTAGCACTAACTCCTTTATAGATTTTTCGTTCTTCTCCGATAACAACAGGAGCCAGCCGTTCTACCATGGAATATAGCATAAATTCCTGAATGCGGTCTTTTTCTTTCGACAGATGTTCTACGAAACCTTTGAATATATTAGCTCTGGGGTCAGATAAGGAGTATACGGCATGTCCCATTCCATAGATAAGTCCAGCCCTGTCAAAGGCTTCTTTATTCAGAAGGGCTTTTAAATACATTTTTACCTCTTCTTCATCCTCCCAGTTTTTAACCTTTTCCTTCATATCATCAAACATTCTGACAACTTTTATGTTGGCACCTCCATGTTTTGGACCTTTAAGAGAACCAAGGGAGGCAGCAATGGCTGAATAAGTATCTGTTCCGGAAGAGGATACCACATGTGTGGTAAATGAGGAGTTATTACCGCCACCATGCTCCATATGTAGTACCAGAGCCAGATCCAGAATTTTGGCTTCAAGGGTAGTATACTTCTTATTAGGACGTAACATACTTAAAATATTCTCAGCTGTAGAAAGTTCAGGCAGAGGTGGATGGATTACAAGGCTGCTGCCATGATGATAATGATTATATGCCTGATAACCATAAACAGAGAGCAAAGGAAATGTGCTGATTAACTGCAGGCATTGGCGCAATACATTAGGAATTGAAGTGTCATCGGCTTTTTCATCATACGAATATAGGGTTAAAACGCTTCTTGCTAAGGTGTTCATCATATCCTGACTTGGTTTCTTCATAATTACATCTCTTACAAAAGTAGGTGGGAGAGAGCGGTAGTGTGCCAGCGTTTCTGTAAAATCAATTAATTGAGATTTTGTTGGTAAATTTCCAAAGAGAAGTAAATAAGTTGCTTCTTCAAATCCAAAACGTTCGTCTTCCATAAAGCCTTTAACAAGGTCTTCCACATCGACACCATGGTAATATAGCTTTCCTTCACAAGGAATCATATCATTGTCAATTACAGTATAGGAACGAACCTCTGAAATGTCAGTCAGACCCGCTAGAACCCCTTTTCCGCTAATATCACGAAGCCCGCGCTTTACTTCGTATTTGGTATATAGTTCTGAGTCAATAATACTTATTTCATTACAAAGTTTAGACAGCTCAAGTATCTCTGGTGTTATATCTGAATAATTGTTTGTATCCATTGTGTTACCTCCTGGTCTATAAAATTAACTTATCGTTTCCATTTACTCTCGCAAGCAATTATAAAATTTAATAGTAATTTTGTATATAATACCATAAATTAGTATAAAAAAATAGGGTTTTATTAAAAAGTATGAAAATTAATGTAACAGTTCAGCCTTATGTAATCTCTGTTTGTTACACTCAGGAACAATTTCGATCGCAGTAATCAGACATCTATTGCATACATTACAAAATTTGTATTATTTAACATAGTTACCATAAATTATTATTGTATTTATAGCTAATTTAGAGTATAATAATGATATAGATTCCTGAGATGTACGATATCCTTTTATTTTGAACCTACATTTATTTTTATGGGACTCTAATATTGCTAGTCTGATGTCAGGCCACCTCCTGAGTGGAAGACTGAGTACTAGTTGCGGACACCCACCTAGCGTTGCTAGGAGTCAAAATATTAGGAAACGGCATTTTGGGTATCACAATACAAAAAAGGATTATGACACAAATATAGTGTTATAGTCCTTTCTTTGTGTTCATATTTGACTATAATAATTAGCAGCAATGGGATTCTTTTCGGAGACTGCTTGCTTACAAATTTGTCATAGTCGAAATGAATCTTGAATATATTAATGAAACAACTTATATGCTGTACGCATAAATAAACTATCATGCGTTCTTATTTGGAAATATCACAGACCAGTTGCGATATTTATGAGGAGTACTATGAACACAAAAAATATAATGATACGAAAAATAGCCATAATTTTAACCTGTATTGTAATATGGATTGGTTTCAGTATTTATGAACATATAAAAAAAAGTTCTCCAAAGGATGATTCAGACATCACTATGGAAGAAACTGAAAAACCACAGGAAATAACAAGTTATAACGTTAGAGTAACCCGATCTTCTGAAACATCCATTGAAGTTTTCCTTGATGGAAATTATATGACTTTTGAAGGCCGCTTTGAATCGATTGTAGCAGTGAATTCACTTGCCGATATTACTTATGTAGATAATAAGTTATTGAATGTGCGGGTCAAAAACGAACGGATTTATGGAAAAATTCTTTCGATAAAAGAGAATTCTATAGAGATAGAAGGGTATGGGGAAGTTCCCATTAATGAAAATATGCGGATCTTCAAAACAATAGGTGAGTTAACACAACTTTCGACTGCCGAATTGCAAGTTGGTTATGAAGGCGGAGAATTTTACGTGGGCGAAGGGGAGATTTGCGGAGTAATTGTAAATACGGTTTATAGCAATGAAATCATTCGTGTTTTGATAAAAACAGATGGGTTTGAGGAGTTATATCATCCTGTTGTTACGCTGGATGTGAATAGTGATTTTGTTATATCCTATGGAGATACCCAGGAGATACACTCTTCGGGGGAGGTTCTGACAATTAATGGTGACAGCCCTTATTTTGTAAATAACAGAATGAAGATTTTACCCAGCAGTAATTCTGGAGAGACAAAAATTACATCTGTCACCAGAGCATATGGAAATCCTTCTTATTTAGGGAGTATAGAGATCGAGAGAAGACCGGAGGGTCTCATTATAGTTAATGAGCTGCCGCTGGAACAATATTTATACTCAGTAGTGCCAAGCGAAATGCCAACTTCTTATGGGATGGAAGCCGTAAAGGCACAGGCTATCTGTGCAAGAAGTTATGCGATTAAACATATGGAAGGTGGCAGTTATGCACAATATGGTGCACATGTAAATGACAGTGTGCAATTTCAGGTATATAATAATTCACAAAGGGATGCTCTTTCTGTTCAGGCTGTTGATGAAACCGCTGGGCAAGTGGTACTTTATGACGGTGCTGTTGCGAATACCTTTTACTTTTCTACGTCTTGCGGACACACGAGTACAAATGCCATATGGGGTGATAAAGGTGGGGTTTTACCTTATTTGAAATCGATTTTGCTCAATGCTTCCGGTGATACATATGACCTTTCTAATAACGATACTTTTAGAGCATTTATTACAAGTGTAGAGCCGGAGACGTATGAAAAAGAAGAAGCTTGGTATCGGTGGCAGACAACGACTTCGCTGTCAAATATTGCAGCCGCAGTTAATGCTAATATTACAAGCCGCATAAAAGCAAATCCCGGTAATATATTGGTGGAAGATGAAAATGGTGAATTTGTAGAGAAGACCATAGATTCAATTGGTGATGTTTTAAATGTGTCAGTAGAGAAAAGAAGTGAGAGCGGAGTAGTTGAAATATTACAAATAATTGGAACCTTATATACCATACAGGTAACATCAGAGTATAATATAAGAGCTTTGCTTTTTTCCGGTCTGTCAGAGATTACTAAAAATGATGGGAGTACGGCAACGAATCTCTCATTACTACCTAGTGCATATATTTATATTGAACCAATGAAAGAAGGGGAGATTTTGACTGGATATACCATTTTTGGTGGTGGTTATGGTCATGGAGTGGGAATGAGTCAAAATGGTGCAAATAATATGGCCCATGCAGGAATGACCTATGATGAAATATTACATTTTTATTATAAAGAGATTGAAATTTCTAATATATATGAATGAACCACCTTGCTAATATATTGTTTTTATGATATGATCCTAGTGTTTTTCGTAACAACTCAGTTGCTTTGTTATTATTTACAAATAAAAAGACTAAGGTACATGAGCTAGTTCCCTCCTGGCTTATTGTTCGCTGGTATAAAAAGGAAGGTGTGATTATGAAATATATTAGAACAATTAGATCATATATGAAAATTTTGAAAGAAGATCATGTTGCAGCATATGCGGCGGAGGCATCCTATTTTATTATATTATCGTTTATACCTTTTATTATGCTGATGATGTCTTTGATACAATTTACAGTTTTGGAATATACCTCACTTACAAGGACTGATGTTATCAAAGCATTTATGTCAGCGGTGCCTTCTGTTTTTCAGGACGTATTTTTAAATATTTTAGATGACATATATAACCGTCCAAATGCTCTTGTTTCTTTAACAGCAGTAACTGCTATTTGGTCATCAGCCAGAGGTATTTTATCTATTTCAAATGGACTAAATGTAATATATGGAGTGAAGGAGACCAGAAACTATGTATTTAATAGAATAAGGGCTGCTCTCTATACAACTATTTTTTTACTCGCTATCATTCTTTCTTTGGCGTTGCTGGTATTTGGGAATAGAATCCATATATTGATGGTAGAATATTGGCCTGTAGTGGCAAAGATAACTAAATTCTTAATGAATATTAGAATAGTTGTTACATTACTCATACTAACAGTATTGTTTTTGTTTATGTTCAGGTTTTTGCCAAATAGAAAAGCGACTTTTAGAAGCCAACTGCCAGGTTCTTTTTTAACAGCGGCAATATGGATTACGTTTTCCTATTTCTTTTCTATTTATGTAGATAATTCTAGTAATATTTTCAATATTTATGGGAGTTTGACTACAGTTATACTGGTTATGCTGTGGTTGTATTTTTGCATGTATATTATGCTGATGGGGGCTGTACTTAATGCCCGTTACGAAGAGAAAATCATATATTTGAAAGAGTCTGCTTGACCTGAGCTGTTATTATCATGGAAGAAATAATAGAAGAAAAAAGGAAAGCAAGTTGGAAAAAAAAGACTATGGGTTATGAATTGCTTAACTAAATGACATTTTCAGAGCCTTATAACATTCAATTCCAAACGAGATTCTGTGTGGACTGTTTGGTTACTGCGATCGAAACCGACCCTGAGTGTAATCTCGTCCGTCTTCGAACACCAACAGTACAATTAATTGCATTCTGTGAAATAAAGAGCTTGACAGAAGTGGTTAATATGTTAAAATAGTTCTAATATTATATTTTAACAATTTTTTCATAGAGGTTATAAAAACATCGGTTAAAGGTTATGAAAGTGTTAGTAGAATATCATTTTCTTATAGAGAGAAGAGGTCTCTGGCTGTAAGCCACTTCAAGTTCAGATGATATTTCGAATTTCCCACTGGAGCTGCATTTCTGAAGGTTTAGTAAGAGATGACGAGCTATGCGCGTTACGCATACTTAAGTGCTTGAATTCTATTCGAGAATTGGGGTGGTACCGCGAATATACTTCGTCCCTTTTATGGGAGGGAGTTTTTTTATACCTATTTTTAATAAGATGGAGGTAAATGTAAATTATGAAAGAGAAGTTGCAGATCATCAAAGACGAAGCTGTGAAAAAGATTAAGGCTTCGGATACTCTTGGTAAACTGAATGATGTCAGAGTAGAATTTTTAGGAAAAAAGGGTGAATTAACGGCTGTTTTGAAAGGGATGAAGGACGTCTCCCCTGAGGAGAGACCAATTATTGGCCAATTGGTCAATGGTGTAAGGGCGGAGATTGAAGCTTTCATGGAATGCACTAAGATGGAACTGGAGAAAGCGGCTAGAGAGATTCAATTACAAAAGGAGGTAATTGATGTTACTTTACCAGCAAAGAAAAACAATATCGGTCATCGTCATCCGAATACCATTGCTTTGGAAGAGGTGGAACGTATCTTTATCGGGATGGGATATGAAGTGGCGGAAGGACCGGAGATTGAGTATGACTTGTATAATTTTGAGAAATTAAATATTCCGGCAAACCATCCAGCAAAGGATGAGCAGGATACGTTTTATATTAATAAAGATATTCTTCTTAGAACACAAACTTCACCGGTGCAGGCCCGCGTAATGGAACAGGGAAAACTTCCCATTCGTATGATTGCTCCGGGCAGAGTGTTTCGCTCAGATGAAGTGGATGCAACACATTCTCCGTCTTTTCATCAGGTAGAAGGTCTTGTAATTGACAAGAATATCGCATTTGCAGACTTGAAGGGAACTTTGAAAGAGTTTGCAAAGGAGTTATTTGGGGCGGAAACGAAAACTAAGTTCAGACCGCACCATTTTCAGTTTACAGAGCCAAGTGCGGAGGTTGATGTAAGCTGTTTTAAGTGCGGAGGTGAAGGCTGCCGTTTCTGTAAGGGAGAAGGATGGATTGAGATTTTGGGTTGTGGTATGGTACATCCTCATGTGCTGGAAATGTGTGGTATTGATCCTGAAGCATATAGCGGATTTGCATTTGGCATTGGCTTAGAGCGTATTGCATTACTGAAATATGAAATTGACGATATGAGATTATTGTATGAAAATGATATTCGTTTCTTAAAACAGTTTTAGGAGGAAGAAAGAATGAACACATCACTATCATGGATCAAACAATATGTTCCGGATCTTAATGCAACTCCTAAAGAATATCAGGATGCATTGACTTTATCAGGTACTAAGGTTGAAGGATATGAGGAATTAGATAAGGATTTAGAGAAAATTGTAATTGGACAGGTTTTGTCCATAAAAAAACACCCGGATGCGGACAAATTAATTGTATGTCAGGTAAATGTTGGCACAGAAACAGTACAAATCGTTACTGGTGCGCCCAATGTAAAAGAATCAGATAAAGTTCCAGTGGTTCTCGATGGAGGAAAAGTGGCTGGAAGTGCTCACGATGATAAACCGACTCCTGGTGGAATCAAGATAAAAAAAGGAAAGCTTCGTGGAATAGAGTCATGCGGTATGATGTGCTCTATTGAAGAACTGGGTTCTAATGCAGATATGTATCCGGATGCCGCTGAAGATGGAATCTATATTCTCCCGGAGGATGCACCAATAGGAAAAAGTGCAATTGCATATTTGGGATTTGATGACGTCGTTTTTGATTACGAGATTACTTCGAACCGCATAGATTGCTACAGTGTAATTGGGATTGCAAGAGAGGCGGCAGCCACGTTTGAAAAAGATTTTATTTTACCAGAGATAGCAGCTACCGGGAATGATGAAGACGTAAATGATTATATTAAGGTAGAAGTAGAAGATGTAGAGTTATGCAGAAGATATTGTGCAAGAGTAGTTAAAAATATTAAAATTGCTCCATCCCCTGCATGGATGCAAAGAAGACTTGCAGCTGCCGGAATCCGCCCAATTAATAATGTAGTGGATATAACAAACTATGTAATGGAAGAATATGGGCAGCCAATGCATGCTTATGATTTAGAAACCATTGATGGTCATAAAATAATTGTGAGACGCGCAAAGGAAAATGAAACATTTACCACGTTAGATGGTCAGGAGAGGAGATTAGATGAATCTGTATTAATGATCTGTGATGGCGAAAAACCAGTTGGTATTGCAGGAATCATGGGTGGAGAGAACTCTATGATTACCGATGATGTGAGCACCATGTTGTTTGAAGCGGCATGCTTTAATGGAACGAATATCAGACTTTCCAGTAAGAAGATAGGACTTAGAACGGATGCTTCCGGTAAGTTTGAAAAAGGATTAGACCCTGACACAGCAATTGCTGCCATGAATCGCGCTTGTGAGCTTATTGAAAAATTAGGGGCCGGGAAAGTTGTTGGTGGTGTCTGCGATGTTTGCCAAGAGAAAAAGGAAGTAAGAAGAATTCCATTTGATGCGAATAAGATTAATAAGATATTAGGTACTGCTATATTGGAAGAAGAAATGCTCAGATACTTTACAAGATTAGAAGTTATATATGATGCAGATACGAAGGAGATGATCATTCCAACATTCCGTCAGGATTTGGAAGCAATCGCAGATTTATCTGAGGAAGTTGCACGTTTTTATGGATATGAAAATATTCCTACTACGTTACCAACTGGGGAAGCGACTACAGGCAAGTTATCATTTAAGTTAAGAATTGAGGAAGTTGCAAGAGATGTAGCCGAGTTTTGCGGTTTTTCACAGGGGATGATGTATTCCTTTGAAAGTCCAAAGGTGTTTGATAAATTATTGATTCCTGCCAAATCTAAGTTAAGAGAAGTAGTGACTATATCGAATCCATTAGGGGAAGATTTCAGCGTTATGAGAACGATTACTTTAAATGGTATGCTGACTTCCTTGGCTACTAATTACAACCGCCGTAATAAAAATGTGCGTTTATATGAGATTGGAAATATTTATCTTCCTAAAGCACTGCCAATTACTGAATTGCCGGAGGAGCGTTCACAGTTTACTCTTGGAATGTACGGCAAAGGAGATTTCTTTACCATGAAAGGTGTTGTAGAGGAATTTATGCATAAAGTTGGGATGAAAGATAAGATTGTCTATGAGCCGGATTCCTTGAAGCCATTTTTACATCCGGGAAGACAGGCGAATATTGTTTATGGTAAAAAGACGATTGGTTTCTTAGGCGAAATACATCCTGAGGTAGCTGATAAGTATGATATTGGCGAAAAGGTGTATGTGGCGGTTCTGGATATGCGGACTGTTGAAGCGTTTTCCACGTTTGATCGTAAGTTTGAAGGGATTGCAAAATATCCGGCAGTGACTCGCGATATCAGTATGGTTATGCCTAAGAGTATACTTGTCGGGGAAATAGAAAAGGTTATTGATCAATGCGGAGGCAAGATTTTGGAAGGCTACTCGTTGTTTGATATATATGAAGGTTCCCAGATTAAAGAAGGGTTTAAATCAGTAGCGTATTCTATCGTGTTCAGAGGGAAGGATAAGACTTTGGAAGAGGCAGAGGTAAATGCAGCTATGAAGAAGATTTTAAATGGGTTAGAGAGTATGGGAGTTGAATTGAGAAAATAATTTTTTATCATTCTTTGATAGTAAAAATAATCAAGTATGAGGTGGATGATTATGATGTCTACCTCATAATCGATTATTACGCTGCGTACATACTTAAATGGCAGTTCCTTATCCTTTATACCTGAAGTCCGCTATGATAAGAAAAACTCCCAATACTCTTTAAAATAACCTCTAATTCTCTATCTGCACACTTGCCATAAACGAGAGATATTACAGGTATACTTTCAAGTATTTCGTGACATTTTTCAATTGACTTTTTATACATGATTGGAACAGACTCATTATTTATTATTGTATCATCCCATGTATTTTTAAAAGGGCGTCTATTTAGATTTAAAGGGTCGACAATGGGAGTCGGCTCATTGGTTATAAATTTGCTGGATAATAGAGTATATTTAATAAAATGCTTTTCTATAAATAGAGTTATGTTTTTCTTTATGGAATGTGGATCTTGAAAAAATTTTGTAGCAATAAGAGCTTCAAATAGAATTTGTCTTAAAAGCTTTGGAGAGAGCTTAAAATTATGTTCCTGAAACTCCTTTTCGAAAGTATCCTGTAACGATTGATTTACATATTTGGAGAGTAAATAATTTTGAATCATAGGAACACGTAAAGTAGCACCTTGATTAAACTCAGCAAGTGACAACCCTTTCTTTTCCTTTAATAGAATACGATCAATTTCCATTTCTAGGGCTAAATGATAGCCGATGCACAAACGATTGTTCTTATCTTTTTTATATTTACTTTTACTGTAAACATAGGGGTGAACATGGTAATCGATGGTGTAATGGCAGAGCATTCCGCAGAGATAAGATATGGCAAGTTTACGTTCGCGGGTTGTCTTCAAATTAGGGACATTTTTAAAACTGTTCTCAAAAAATTCATTTATATTGTGCTCATGCATATAGGAACCAATATTTCTACAGTCATTGTATTTCAAGAATGGCGCATGGTAGAAAAAGATGTCGGGTCCCTGTAAACCGAGTTTATATGCCTCGGGATAGCAGTGAATCATTCCCTTTAATAATGGGCTATTAATATTCTTATATATATC
>Ga0153997_1000255_pt1 | contig 15739 bp, 13 predicted proteins | sample TSNC081MetaG_FD_104750 | JGI IMG/M metagenome (GOLD analysis project Ga0153997, IMG submission 104750) | Attine ant fungus gardens microbial communities from North Carolina, USA - TSNC081 MetaG | ecosystem: Host-associated > Fungi > Mycelium > Unclassified | place: USA: North Carolina, Lumber...
CCTCCTTTTGCATGCGGTAATCCCTGTTACCATTGGTTTGTTATCTAACAGTTTACAGGTAAATCCACGTTTCTGCAACTGTGGGGTCACTACATATTGTCTATTCACAGCTGCATAGCGTTCAAAACCAGACGAGATTCTGTGTGGGCTGTCTGTAACTGCGATCGAAACGGTTCCTGAGTGTAACAAACAGAAATTACATGTCAGGATACACTGGGGCAGCATTCTTCCCATGTAATCTCGTCCGTCTTCGGTCACCAACAGGCTGTGAATCGTAACATTATAATTAAAATTTCGTCACTGGTGAAATAACTTCTCTTCAGCATATAAGCTAGCTGAATGAATGGGTCGAAAGTTGTAACCTGCTGCGCAGCTCTTTTTCTTAATATTTCATTCTCCTATGCTTATTTCGAAAAAACCCCTAAACCTGAATTGGTTTAAGGGCATAAAATGACTGTTATGCTAAATGAAGGAAGCATTTTTTTCTTTTGCCAATTCAACTAATGTTGCAAATCCCACTGCATCATTAACAGCCATTTCAGCAAGCATTTTTCTGTTCATATCGATTCCTGCATTCTTTAATCCATACATAAATTTGCTATATGATAAACCATTGATTCTCGCTGCTGCATTGATACGAGCGATCCATAGTTTTCTAAACTGACGTTTTCTTTCTTTTCTACCAGCAAAAGAACTTGCTAAAGCTCTCATAACGGATTGTTTTGCTACTCTATATTGTTTTGATCTGGCTCCTCTGTAACCTTTAGCCAGCTTTAATGTTCTATTATGTTTTTTCTTTGCGCTTTGACCGCCTTTAATTCTTGCCATCTCTTATTTCCTCCTGCCCGTTCTTATAAATAAGGTAATATTTTCTTCATATTTTTAAAGTTACTAGCATCTATAATTGTAGCTTTTCTAAGATTTCTCTTCGTCTTAGCAGACTTTTTAGTTAAAATATGGCGTTTGTATGCTTTATTTCTTACTAATTTACCTGTACCTGTTTTTTTGAAACGTTTTGCTGCTGATCTACATGTTTTTATTTTTGGCATTTTATTTATTTCCTCCTAAAATTTGACTTAATTTATTTTAACGTTTTTCAGTTAAAAACATCATCATGCTTCTTCCTTCGACTTTAGCTGGCTTTTCTACTATGGCTATGTCTGCAAGACTTTCGGCAAAGTCTTCTAAAATATGTCTGCTGCTATGCATATGGGCCATTTCTCTTCCTCTGAAACGCAATGTGACTTTTACTTTATTTCCTTTTTCAATAAACTTTCTTGCAGCACTCACTTTCGTATTCAAATCATTTGTATCGATGTTTGGGGATAAACGTACTTCTTTTAGATCTATCACCTTCTGCTTTTTCCTTGCTTCTTTATCTTTTCTGGCCAATTCGTACCTATATTTACCGTAATTGATAATCTTACAAACTGGTGGTTTCGCCGTCGGGGCAACCTTTACTAAATCCAGCTCTGCTTCTCTGGCAAGTCTCAACGCATCTCTAGTCGGCATAATACCTAATTGTTCTCCATCTTCTCCAACCAAACGGACTTCTCTGTCCCTAATTTGCTCGTTAATCATTAAATCGCTAATAGTTGTGCACCTCCATAAAAATTAAGTTGTTTAGAAATTACTATTTTCTAAATTGGTTTCAAGTTGTCATATTCATAATTATAACAAACTTTTAAAATTGAAAGAACCCCATTACTATATATATCTCACAATTTATCACGATAAGTATACATATATGATAAAAACTATCCCATCACTTATACTTATACACACAATAAAAAATGTGGATAGACAGACTATCCACATAAGTTCTCCATATACCATAAATTTATATTTATGTACCAATTAACCAATAGTCACTTCGGTGCTATGGTGAGAGTGGATACTCTTCTTTGTTTTCATTTGCTCTCGCAATCTTATATAGATTAACATGGATATATGGAGATGTCAAGTAAAAAATTTATTTTTATCCCCTTTGAAAATTGCAATAATAAATGTCACCGGTTCTCTGTAAAGTTTACCCATGGCCTATTTTACCAGTGGCTGATTGGTTTAGCAGTCTTTTTCTTACATCTCTTAACTACATTTTACTAAAATATGAAAATACTGTCAGGGCTGCGCAGTTTTATTATCACAATATTTTCTATGAACTACTTAACTAAGTGACATTGATCCACAGCCCTATAGACGGGATTCTGTGTGGACTGACTGATTACTGTCAAAACCGTCCCTGCGTGTAACAAACAGAGATTACATATGGGAAGAATGCTGCCCCAGTAAATCCATTTCACGCTTCGTAGGCGAGACCCAAAATTTGCCTCTCCACGAGATCCCTCTTCGAACACCAACAGGCTGTGAATAGTACCACTGTCTAGCATCTTACAATTTTCCCTTGATACATTTTCTTAGGAAATATCTGTATTCCTAAATCTTTTTGAAATTGTTTAATTCTTGGTAACTCTTCTTTTGTAATAATGAGAACAGATAATCCTTTTCCCTCCCCGCGGCCGGTTCTGCCTGCACGGTGCAGGTAATCCTGTGATACTTCAGGAATACTAATATGAAAAACTGTACTTACATTTTTAAAATCTAACCCTCTTGCCGCTATATCTGTAGCAATAAGAAATTGCAATTTATCTGTATCAAATTCTCGAATTGCAGTGTGTCGGTCCTGCTTTTTTATCCCTCCGGAAATACATTTCGCATTGTATTTGTGATATTGAAGTTTTTGCGTTGCCTCCTCTATATCAGACGATTTGTTAATAAATACCATGGCCTTTTCCGGTTTTATACTCCCGGCAAGCTTCCTGAGCATTTCTAATTTATCTCTTCGCTCTACTAAAAGATAAATATGCCGGATATTATTCGGAATGGATAAATTCTTCGTCGTTTTTACTATCTCAAATTCAATTCCAAGATTGTTTGCAGCCTCAAGTACCACCTTGGGAATACTTGCAGAAAACAGCATAACTTGTACATCTCTTAGACAACATTTCAGAACATCGTTTGTGGCGGAAATGTTGTTTTTATCTAATAGTTTATCTACCTCGTCTATTACAAGCGTTTTTACAGTATGTACCTTCAGTTTTCTTTTATTAATTAGCTCAAGAACTCTCCCGCTGGTTCCTACTACTAACTGAGGCTTGGCTTTGAGTGCTTCGATTTGTCTCGCAATATTAACATTTCCTACTATAGTTGCAGCCAAAAATCCAATTCCTGAATTCGTTGATAGTCTTTTAATCTGGTTATACACCTGCATGGCAAGTTCATGGGTTGGGACTAAAATAAGAACCTGTACGCCTTTGCTGGCCATTTCTATTTTCTGAATTAGTGGGAGTAGAAAAGATAATGTCTTCCCTGTTCCAGTTTGTGATTGAACAATTAGATTTTTTCCTTCTAAAACCTTTTTGAATATTTCATTCTGAACTGGAGTTGGCACTATGATTTTCTCTTTCTTCAAGCCTGCTATCAATTCCCCTTTTAAACCTAACTTTTTAAAGTCCATAATTCCCTCTGTTTCATTATTTTATTATTCACTACAATATTTTTATCTTAAAACGGAATACTCTCCATTGATAATGTACTATGCGCCTACAACCCCGGTTCTTACAGATATCCTTTTTGAAAATCCATTGAAAGAGCAGCAATACATCACCGCAAATTGTTGATCTGGGATGTATTGCTAAGACTGTCAAAAAATCCGTTTACGTTTCTTCATTGCTGTAGTCTGATTTTTCCCCACTACTTGCAAGGTTTTTACTTGCAAAACATTTAAAGTCAGGAACTATTTATTCACAACGGAAAGTTCCGCAAGCAGTTTCTTCACTATCCTGGGCTGATGAACCGGATATACCGATTTTATCTGCAGCACATTTTTTTTCTTCATTATACGTACAATTGCAAGCTGTACAATCTACATCTATCATGCTTGAAGCACTTCCTATTGAATTAACGCTGCTATTTCCTCTTCTTTCCTCAAAACTTGTACAGCATGTTTCAAATGAATTCGTTGCATGATCTCCACCAATTCTAATATCACCTTTACTACAATACTCATCTTTATTATAAACACAAGTTCTAGCATCACAAACTAAAGCTGTCATTCAATTTACCTCCTTTTCTTTTTATAAAGGATAGTATTTGTAATTATTTTTATTTTATTATTTTTTTTTATATTTTTTAATCCTGAACCAATTCTTCCCTAATTTCCTTTGTTCTAATTTCTTTACAAATATCATTCATAAAATTATCCAATGTTTTTTGACCTTCATCGCCTAAGAACCTACTTCTTACTGAAACAAGCTTTTCCTCCTCTTCCTTCGCACCCACAACCAGCATATAAGGAATTTTATCCAATCTTGATTCGCGTATTTTATATCCAATTTTTTCAGCTCTTTGATCAACTGTGCATTTGATTTGGTTTTCTTTTAATTTTTTAGCTACTTCCAAAGCATAATCCTGATATTTTTCTGAAATAGGAAGTACACGTACTTGTTCTGCACAAAGCCATGTGGGGAATTTGCCAGCATATTTTTCAATAAGAGTGGCAAGTGTTCTTTCATAACAGCCTATGCTTGTTCTGTGGATAATATATGGACGTTTTTTCTCACCATCTTTGTCCACATAGGTCATATCAAATCTTTCAGCCAATGCAAAGTCCAGCTGGAGGGTAATAATAGTATCTTCTTTTCCATAAACATTTTTTGTTTGAATATCCAATTTAGGCCCATAAAAGGCCGCTTCGCCGTCTGCTTCTGTATATACAACTCCTTGATGATCCAGAATTTCTCTCATTTTATCCTGTGTTTTTTCCCACTGCGCTGCATCTCCTAGATATTTGTCTCTATTATCCCGATCCCATTTTGACAATTGATAGGTTACATCTTCTTCAAGTCCTAATGTCTTTAAACAATATCTTGCCAAATCCAGACAGCCTGCAAACTCATCTTCTATCTGCTCAGGTGTTACAATTAAATGACCTTCTGAAATCGTGAACTGACGCACACGCGTGAGCCCATGCATTTCTCCGGAATCCTCATTTCTAAATAGTGTAGAAGTTTCGCCATAACGATAAGGTAAGTCGCGGTAGCTCTTCTGGCTTTGTTTGTATACATAGTATTGAAATGGACATGTCATAGGACGAAGTGCAAAAACTTCCTCGCCTTTTTCCTCATCTCCTAATATAAACATTCCTTCTTTATAATGTCCCCAATGGTCTGAAATCACATATAAATCTCTCTTCGCCATTATTGGAGTCTTTGTTCTCATATAGCCACGGCGCTCTTCTTCGTCTTCAATCCATCTTTGTAATGTCTGAATCATCATGGCGCCTTTCGGCATTAATAGCGGAAGTCCCTGACCAATTACATCTACTGTAGTAAAAAGCTCCATTTCTCTTCCTAATTTATTATGATCTCGTTTTTTGATATCCTCTAAATGAACTAAATAAGCATTCAATTCATCTTTTTTGAGAAAGGCTGTACCATAGATTCTGGAAAGCATTTTATTTTTCTCGCTGCCTCTCCAGTATGCTCCTGATGAGGAAATCAGTTTAATTGCTTTTATGCTCTTTGTGCTCATCAAATGAGGTCCTGCACAAAGATCAACGAATTCACCCTGGGTATAGAAAGAAAGCTCTGCATCTTCTGGCAGATCCTGAATTAATTCTACTTTGTATGACTCATTTTTTTCTTTCATTAAAGCAATTGCTTCCTGTCTTGGAAGTGTAAATCTTTCAATTTTTGCACCCTCTTTAATGATTTTTTTCATTTCTTTTTCAATGTTATCTAAATCCTCTCTGGTAAAAGAACCCACTTCAAAATCATAGTAGTACCCGGTTTCAATTGCTGGTCCTATAGCAAGTTTGGCTTCCGGATATAAGCGCTTTACTGCTTCTGCTAACACATGCGCTGCTGTATGGCGGTATGCAGCAAGCCCTTCTTTATCATTTACAGTTAAGATGTTTAACGTGCAGTCTTTATCTACCACGGATCTTAGGTCTGTTGTTTCTCCATTCACCTTACCAGCGCAGGCAACCCTTGCTAAACCTTCACTTATGTCTGCGGCAATTTCAATGATTGCTTTTGGTGAATCATATTCTTTTTTGCTTCCATCTTTTAATGTGATAATCATTTTTTACACCCTTGAATATCGCAAGCTTTCTTGCGATACTGCTCAACAAAATTTGTTGAAAGAATCTCTACCTTGAGCAGCCTTTCTATATTTTTTTCTTTCAACCTTACTTCTTCTTACAATTTTGGCTTTGATATTCCATTCCCTCAAGCAATGGAAAAAGTTCCGGAATACTTACACTCTTGCATTTAGCGAAGGGCAATTGACCTTCAGCCGCTCTCTTATACCACCCCGCAAACCGTCGGTACAGGGTTACACGCCCTAGGGACTTTCTCCCATTAGATTAATGCCCCTGCCGGGCACACTAAAAATCGCCCCTTCCTGTATACGACTACAGAAAGGGACGAATATATTCTACTCGCAGTTCCACCCTAATTGTTTTTTAAACCACTTCATTATAATGATAACGGAATTACCGGACCGGATTGGGGCCACTCAAAGTTAGTTTTCAAATGCTTCCTAATAAGATACTTCCAGCTTAGGTATCTCTCTCTGAATTATTTCACAATCTACTCTTCTTCTCAACGTGTTTGTTCTAATATAATTGCTAGGATATCTTCATTATAGCATTCTCGAATCATTTGTCAATAATAAACTTCCTTGAGTTTTCGCAGTCATACCCCTCCGCTTCAATAACGGATTTTGACCCGAACCCATTTGTATTAGACATAAACCAGGCAACACTGCACAACAATACATTCCGTACCGCATTGTGGACAGGAACCATTTGCAGCTTACTTTGCTATGCATTCCTGTTGGAGAGGACATAGGGCTGGAAATGCATCCAAATTAAAAACAAAAATTACTTTTCGTTTTTTTCTCCTAATATTTTTAGAATCTTCAACTAAATAACTAAGTGCCGTTTGTGTCTTTCAGATATAACGCAAGAAAACTCATAACTGCAAGCTTTCTTGCGAACATTACTTATATAATTTATGCAATTTTCTCCAATTTAGTCATTCGCTCCTTCAATTGTCTTATATCTTCGCTGTGATAATTGATTACCATTTCTTGTATCTCCATAATATTTGCAATTCTCATTGCTTTCTCTAACTTTTTGGAAATATCCAAAATAGTATCATCTGCTCTGCTAATTTCAGATTCACTTTCTCCCTCTTTACCGCTTTCCTTATTTTTCACTTTAATATCCACTATTGCCGTCATCTTCAGATCATGAATATCTTTTCTTAGTATTTGCATATCTGCATGAATTTTAAGTATATCTGTTTGGAGACTCTCCATTCTTTTTTCCGGATTATAAATCTCATCTTTTGAATAATTAAATTTAGATTTATAAACTCTATTTACATAGCGCTCAATTTTACTCTCTATGCTCACCATTCGACTATTTATATCGTTTACGGTATCAAGCATCTTATTCATTATGTGACTCTTTTTCATCATATGTCCCCTTTCTTTTATAAATTACATTATAATATATTCTTTATGTTATTGCAATTAAAATATTATTTTTTGCAGTTTTTTATCTTGCTTATCATAAATACAGTGTAAGATATGAACCAAAAAGTATAGATTTTCCAGCCATAGGATTGTGCCTGACCATGTGCTGCCTCTTCCCACTCCTAGAATGCTTCGACATTTGTATTCCATAAACACCCCGCCTTTACAGCAATTCGATTTCACGGGCGGCATCCATGATGATGTCAGTTGTTATCTGTGCCGCTGTTATAGGTCTGAACAAAAAATGGTCACAGCGAAAATAATTCTCACATTTCTTGACAATCCCCTCTTTAAAGATATATGATATAAAAAAAGAAAGGTAAGAATACATATGGACTTAAAACAAGCACATGCGGAATATGAAAAATTAAAAAATAAAATTGATGCATATCAATACGCTCTCTCTATTACCAATTTTGATTTAGCAACCATTGCTCCCAAGAAAGGCATGCCATTTGCTTCTAAAGCAGTTGGCGTATTATCAGGTGAACTATTCGAACTTAAAGTGTCCTCTAATGTACGAACTGTTTTAGAAGTATTTGAAAACAACAAAGACATTTTATCACCTATAACACTTAGAGAAATGGAACTGTTAAAGGAAGATATTGAACAATTGGAAAAGATTCCGAAGGATGAATACATGGAATATGCCCAGTTAGAATCTATGTCGCAGGTTATTTGGGAAGAAGCAAAAGAAACATGTGATTTTAATTTATTTTTACCTTATCTCGAAAAACTTGTGGCTTTTACAAAGCGTTTTGCAAAATTAACAAAACCGGAATTGACACCTTATAATGCCTGTCTGGATGATTATGAAAAAGGGCTCACAACGGATGAATTGGATATCTTTTTTGCGGCAATTCGAGAAAAAACGGTTCCTTTACTTCATAAGATTATGAGTCAGGGAAAAGAAATTAGAAATGATTTTAACTATCGTTTCTATTCTGTAGACAAACAGGAATTATTGTCTTATAAGATTTTGGATATTATAGGTTTTGATAAAGATGCTGGGGTTCTTGCAGCAAGTGAGCATCCTTTCACCTCCGGAATCAATGGAGGCGATGTACGTCTTACAACTCATTTTTATGAAAACTATCTTTCTTCTGCATTGACCAGCACCATGCATGAAGGTGGGCACGGTCTTTACGAACAGAAATCAAGAATCAGCCCTATTATTAAAGATAGTATGCTGATTGGTGGTGTTTCCATGAGCATTCACGAATCACAATCGCGTTTTTATGAGAATATGATTTTTAGAAGCTGCGAATTTTGTGATTATTTCTTCCCTGTTATTAAGGCAGAATTTCCAGAAGAACTTGCTGATGTAAGTGCAGTGGAATTCTATGAAGCTATTAATATTGCAAAACCAAATTTGATTCGTATCGAAGCAGATGAATTGACATATAATCTTCATATTATGATTCGTTATGAATTGGAAAAGGAATTGCTGGAAGGAAAGATCGAAGTAAAGGATCTTCCTGAACTTTGGAGCCAGAAATATGAAGATTATTTAGGTATTCGTCCTGACAACGAAGCCGAAGGGGTATTACAAGATGTTCATTGGGCTGCTGGTATGTTTGGCTATTTCCCATCTTATGCACTTGGAAATGCTTATGCCGCACAGATGAAAAGTACCATGGCGAAATCTTTGGATATTGAAGAACTATGCAAAATCGGAAATTTACAGCCAATTGGGAATTGGCTAAATGAAAATGTGCATCAGTATGGACGTTTGAAGAAGCCAGCTCAATTGATTATGGATATTACCGGAGAGAAATTGAATCCTGCTTATCTTACTGATTATTTAAATGAGAAATATAGTAATATTTATCTCAGTTCAAGATAATGCAATTGATCTCAGATTTAGTAAATTCATCACCCATTCAACAGATAAACAGCAAATAAGATGTATGTCGCTGAGATTAGTTTAAAAATATACGAATTTAAATGTTATGATCAAGAGATACTACTTAATAGTTATCTCGTGTCTGACATGCAAAAGCTTTAGGAGTTGTTACTAAATAAACTGTACAATATTTGTATTATTTTACGTCAGATAGTTTGTGAAAACCGCACGTATGAGGTACGTAAGGTTTTTCTTGATGCAGTATGGCTTAAAATATTCCGCCAAATCGTACAGTTTATTTAGTTACAGCTCCTTATCTCAAATACAGGTGTTCTCGCTTAAAATTATAAGGAGCTAATAAAATGAAGTTAAAAAAAGAAAATTCCGATAATTTGTTGCTTATATATTCAATTGTATTTTCCATAGCTTTCGCATTGGTTGCATTATTGATTGGGTATTTAACATCCTCGCAGTTAATACTTTTTGATGGAATATTTTCTTTATCAAGTGTGATTTTAACATATATGTCTTTCTTATCTCTTAAATTTATAGAAAAAGAAGATTTTAAAAATTACCCTTTTGGCAAAGAAGCCTTTGAACCATTTATTGTTCTTGGTCAATACAGTATTATCTTGGTTGTTTCAATCAGCAATATTGTAAATGCTATTCAGGTTATTTTAGAAGGTGGAAGGAATGTTCAAATTGAGTCTGGAATTTTATATGGTGTCTTTTCCTCTATTTTTTGTTTTGGTGTATTGCTCTATCTGAAATATCGTGCAAATCAGAATATAGCAGCCATTGTGGAAATTGAAATTGAACAATGGAAGTTTAGTTTTCTATTTAGTCTTGCTATGCTTCTCGGATTTTTTATTGCCTGGATACTCACTAAAACATCGTTTGAGCCTTATGTTATTTTTATAGATCCTATTTTGAACCTCTTAATTACATTATCATTTGTTAAAACATCTATTATAGCGATTTATAATTGCATGAAGGAATTGTTACAAGCGGCTCCTTCACCAGAACTGACCTCCCTAATTACAAAGAAAGTGAATTCTATTAGTAATGAATATCGTTTTTCTAATATGGTTCTTCGTTTAGCGAAGGTAGGTGGGGAATTAATAATTGAAATCGATTATGTTATTGAAGAAAATTCGGAAATGGACTCTATTCTCATGCAGGATTTGTTCCGTGATAAATTAGCCGGTTCTTTAGCGGAAGTGCCTTTCAAAAAATGGTTAAATGTTAATTTTACCGGAGATATTAAATGGGCGAAATAGGTAAAAAGATAGCATTTGAAAGTTTTAAAAAAAATATGGTTGACATTTCCACTATTTAATTATATGATTGTATTAATTAAGCAATACAATGTTTTAAATTTGGGGAAATGAGGTGAATGCACAGATGTCTTGGAGCTTAAGTTCGGATCGTCCAATCTATATCCAGTTGACGGAAAAAATCGAGATGGATATTATATCAGGTATCTACAAATCTGGAGATAAAATTCCACCTGTTAGAGAACTGGCAGCAACAGCAGCAGTTAATCCAAACACAATGCAAAAAGCCCTCGCTGAATTGGAGCGAAAAGGGTTAGTATACTCTCTAAGGACAAGTGGACGATATATTACGGATGATATTAGAAAAATTGAAGAATTGAAGACGCAGCTGGCGATCGCACAAACAAATGAGTTTCTTGAAAAAATGCAGGGACTCGGATTTGGATATAAGGAAGTGATATCTCTGGTAGAGGCTGGATATAATACGGAATAGTATCTTAGAAAAGAGCCGAAGGTTATTGTTGACATGAATTATATTGTAGAGATTCTTGGACTCACTAAAAATTTTATGATAAAAGCTCTTTCGCAAATGAATCTGACTTTAGAACGAGGGTGAATATCGTTCAAATGGAAGTGAAAAAACTAAACTTCGCACTACTATGGCATGCTCGGGACTTGCACCTGTTAGATTGCGCCCATGCTTGGCACACTGAATAGGGGCATCAACACTCGTGCGAGTGATGATGCCCCTATTCAGTAGAGTTGCCCATTTTCCCGACTGCCACAACTTTTTATTATGCTTAATGTTTAAAATGTCTCATTCCGGTAAATACCATGGCTATACCATATTCATTGCATTTGTCAATGGAATCCTGATCTCTTACGGAACCGCCCGGTTGAATAATCGCAGTAATTCCTGCTTTATATGCTGCCTCAACACAATCTGAAAATGGGAAGAAGGCGTCAGAAGCGAGTACTGCATTTTTTGTTATATCCTCCCCCAAAAGCTGCTTTGCATGCTCAATTGATTGTTCCGTTGCCCAGATACGATTTACCTGCCCTGGACCAATTCCGATGGATTGTTTGTCTTTTGCCAATGCGATACCATTGGATTTTGTGAATTTTACCATCTTCCATGCGAAAAGTAAGTCTTCCATTTCTTTTTCGGTTGGTGTATTGGTTGTAACCACTCTGACACCATCATCGCTTAATAGTTTACTATCAATGGTCTGAATAATAAGGCCTCCATTTACTTTTTTCATATCATATGCACGTTCATTTTGTGGAACTTCTATATCAGCTAATTGTAATACACGAAGATTCTTTTTCTTTTTTAAGATTTCTAATGCTTCCGGTTCGTAACATGGAGCTACAATTACTTCTAAGAAAATGCCAATTAATTCTGTTGCGAGCTCCTTTGTTATTTCTCTGTTAATTGTAACAATCCCACCAAATACACTTGTCGGATCCGCTTTATATGCCTTTGTCCAAGCTTCAAATATGCACTCTGCACTTCCTAAACCACATGGGTTTCCATGTTTGCATGCTACAACCGTTGGCTCTGTAAATTCTTTTAATAGTTCTAAGGCTCCATTTGTATCATTGATATTATTAAAGGACAATTCCTTTCCATTTAACTGGACTGCATCTGCCAAAGAACCTGTCTGTCTGCCTACTTCTCTATAGAAAGCAGCTTTTTGATGTGGATTTTCACCATACCGCATATCTTCTACTTTTTCAAATGTCATAGTGAGCGTTTCAGGGAACTCAAAATCTTCTCTTTGTTTCTTCAGATAGTCTGCTATCATGGTATCATAGTTTGAAGTATGCATGAATGCTTTTTGCATGAAATAAAATTTGGTATCCAATGAGACCTGTCCGTCTGCTTTTAATTCTTCCAGCATTTTTTCGTAATCCCCAGGATCTACCACAACCGCCACATCCTGATAGTTCTTAGCTGCAGAACGAAGCATTGTAGGTCCGCCTATGTCTATATTTTCAACTGCTTCTTCTCTGGTTACGCCCGCCTTTAAGATGGTGGATTTAAATGGATATAGGTTTACGATTACCATGTCAATTGTCTGGATATTCAGATCGGATAATTGTTTCATATGTTCTGGTTTGGTACGCATGGCAAGAAGACCTGCATGTACTGCCGGATGGAGTGTTTTTACTCTCCCATCTAAACATTCCGGAAAACCAGTCACCTCTGAGATTTCAATGGCATGAATGCCCTTGTCCTGCAATTTGTTGTAGGTACCGCCGGTAGAAATAATTTCAACGCCTAAATCGATTAATTCTTTTGCCAGTGCGACAATTCCTGTCTTGTCTGATACACTGATAAGTGCTCTCATCTTTTATCCTCCATTTTTCTTAAATATATTACCTATTTTTCTGAAACCATAAAACATGATTTCCAGTTAAAAAACCACCTGGATAACCCTGTATATAAAATACGGTGGTTGCCCAGGCGGTCGGCTTTTATAATTATTACTATTCTTTCACATGCTATACTCCCTGTAGGTGCTCCTACTTTTCCGCCAGTCATATAGCCTTATGACATTATATTACACTAAGTTTTAATATTTTGCAAGCCTAATAACCTCGCTTATTCAATTCCCTATTTCAAGACGTTCCAGTTTTCTTTCTTGCTATGTAGGACGCACCGGCTCTACTGACATAATACAATGCAACAAATCAGCTTGCTAGACTTTGGCGTCCTGCATTCCACCGGAGGCTGTATTCTGGAAGGAGATTTGACTGCCACCAAGATGAATGAATCCTTACTCATCACCTATAGAGGCGGGAATCTTATCTACTTTCAGGATAAACACATAAGTCTCTAATCTTTCATCCATCATAAATTCTCGTACAAGACGAAATTTTTTATTCAGTCTTAGATATTTTTTTACTATATTTTTTTCATTACAATACATAATAACAATCCCTTTATCATGCAGCAACTCGAATGCCTTAGGGAAAAATTTTTTATAGATAATGTCTATCTCCTCTTTATTACGCATACTGCTTCTGGTAGGCATGTCTGTAATGATTTCATCAAAAAGATATTCGTGCTTAAAATCGAAGAAACTTCTTTGCACATAATTTATAATGGTTTCAGAGTTTGCCGCATTACTTTTCCCCTTTTCAATCGCTTCTTGAAACGTATCAATGCCGTACATCGGGTTTGCACTTACCAGCCTGTTCCGCTCAATAAGCATTGTTCCTACACCACAAAATGGATCTACTATCTGTGCCCCTTCCTTTAAATACGGTTTCGCCAGATTGGCAATAAGTGCTGCATTTATTGGAGTGATTGAACTGGCAACAACTTCTTGCCGATAAGAAAATCTCTCATCTTTCATCGTATATAATTTAATCAGCGGGAGATATCTTCCTTCTTTATTTTCAATCAGCCGCAATTCCACTTCATAATTGGAGGTGGAATTGATAAGCTGTCTGTTATGCTCCTTTTCTATGCAAAATGCTATTTCTCTGGTAAATGCACCCCTATTCTCTAAATCCATTTTATTTTTAAGTTCAATTCTAAAATAAAATGGTTCTGCTCCATCATGTAGATTTTCCAGCATTGTTAAGAGACCAGACACTTTTAATTCCCTTGCCATAAGTGTGGGTTCCTTACGCAGTGTGCTGCCTCCCAATGCAAACAATATTTCTGAATACGTTCTAATTGATAAAATGGTCTCCAGATCATTCGTGCTTACCTTCAAACCAATTGCAAGCTTCTTCACCTCACCACACGTAATCTGATTCGCCGTCACCTCCTGATGGTATCGATTCGTCATAAGAATAACTTCTACCTCCTGATGAAATCCTGTAAATTTATGAGGACTCGGCTTTTCTTTTCTCAATATCATGCCTTGAAGTATTGTAATTTCTTCTCTAATGTGTTTCTCATTTTGCGGCTCTGGTGTCGTCCCGGCTAACATCTCCAATCGTTCTTTTAACCTGGGCAGATAACTTGAATAATCATAATTATTTATAGCACTTAAATAACTGCTCTTAACAAACAGTTGCGTTTCTGCTTCGTAGGATTTATATAGTATATCCATTAATTCCTGACATTCTAATTCTCCTAAAATCAGAGCTGTATTCTTCCTTGTTTTTGCATCTTCACTCTTTAACAGACTGCTTAAAAAGGTAAAGTCACCCGCTAACAAATATATAAATGCACGTTTTTCCGCTTTTGTTTTGATTGCCTTCTTTATTTCAATTAGATTTTTTCTAACCTCTACTCCTGATAGGACATCCTCATATAACTTATTTATCATTTCTTTTCCGCCTTTTCCAATTTCCTGTTTCCTCGCAACCTATTCCATTATATAGTATTTATCAGGTATGGGCAAGGGCTAGCGTACCTGCGTTAGTTTTTCCAGTCATAGCAAACGCTAGTCCGTCCGAAAATCTGTATGCATTATCGAATACCTAATGAATTACCATAGATATCATAAAGACAGCACACTAGAATCTGTCAGATAATAAATTCTACAATGAATATTGCTTATAAGGAACGAGGTATAAAATACTTTGTGATGCAAATACTAATGTACTGTCTTCGCAATATCTATGGTAAATCATATAGGCGATTTCCGATAATGCATGGAAAATTTACGGCGGCATATCGCATGCTACGTCTAGAAAATCTAACGCAGAGTATCGGAAATCACCTACATGAATTGCCATAGATATCAAGAGACTTCACACAAGTTTTATAATTATTTAGGAGGTAACAGCACATGTCAAAAGATTCACAACTTGACCCTAAAAGAATACGTAAACAAAAATCTAACGGAGGACCAACTATGGCTGAAAGCGATCTTGACGGCAAAAGTAGAAACTCAAAAAAACAATCCGGCAATCGTCACAAGCCTGGTAATGACACGTAAAAACATGAAGGAGAACAACAATGAATCGCAATAAATTAATAGCAGAAGTTAAATCTGAATATACCAGACTTGCTTCTGAAGAGTCCCAGCAACATTTTCATAAG
>Ga0153997_1000257_pt1 | contig 15701 bp, 12 predicted proteins | sample TSNC081MetaG_FD_104750 | JGI IMG/M metagenome (GOLD analysis project Ga0153997, IMG submission 104750) | Attine ant fungus gardens microbial communities from North Carolina, USA - TSNC081 MetaG | ecosystem: Host-associated > Fungi > Mycelium > Unclassified | place: USA: North Carolina, Lumber...
CATTGATTATCGTAAGGATCGCTGGCGGCTGTCCTTGGACGCATATGGCACACAGGACTATTACGACGGCGGCCTTATCTCCATGTATAACTTAACAACCTACGGCCATGTGAAAGCGCCGGATGGCTCGACAAATCTATTCAAAGGGGCATCGGGCGGAGAACGGAATAACGGGATTTTATTTAAAGGCGAACATGATATACAGGACAATTTAACTGCCTATGGCAGTTATGGCAAATTATCTTCCAACGCCACTGGCTTCATCAACGGCAATCATGTGCTTAGGGTTCAGAGTGATGGTTCGGCCGTTCTCCGCGGTATCTATAAGCAATGGTTCTGGACCGACACTACTGCCGCCGACATCGGACTGCGCGGCACTTATCAGACTGGCGCGGTAAAGCATCAGGTCATTTTTGGGGCAAACTTCCAAGATACCGATTATTCCAATGCTTATGCGAGTACCGCATTAAATATGGCGACGAATATCTACAACCCGGTTTCGATTGCCGACCTTTACAACAGCCTGTCGGTCGGAAAGGGCAATAAAACCTCCGTTACTGAGCTTTCCAGTTATCTTCTGGCTGACACGCTTTCTTTTGATGAGGAAAAGGTTCAGTTAATGGTAGGAATACGGCGGCAAAATGTGAAACAGACAAGCTACACGTATGCCAACCAAAACCTTGCTACTGGCTCACTGACAAAAATAACTAAGTACGACTCTGACGCCAATACGCCGATGGTCGGCCTCATCGTCAAGCCGTGGGGAGAATCGGTGTCTCTCTACGCCAATTATATTGAGGCGCTTTCCGCCGGAACCGTGGTGGGAACGACCTACGACAATGCCGGACAAGTATTGGCGCCGTATAAAAGTAAGCAGCACGAATTCGGCATCAAGTGGGACAAGGGAGAATTTGCTAATACGCTGGCCTTCTTCCAAATCGAAATGCCCAGTTACATGACTACTAACAACGTCTATTCCTATGACGGCAGACAGAAAAACCGCGGGATTGAATGGAATACCTTCGGCTATATAGCGAAGAACCTCCGCCTGTTAGGCGGCATTGCCTATACTGATGGCGAACTTGTTCGCTCTAATACTGTCGCTAATAACGGCAACACGCCGTTCGGCGTACCCAAATGGACGATGAATGCCGGCGTCGAGTGGGACACGCCCTGGAATCAGGATCTATCGCTGTCATTGCGGGCTGTATATACCAGTTCCCAATATGCCAACAATGCCAATACTGTCGAAATACCGAGCTGGGTGCGTTACGACATCGGCGCGAGGTACAAGACCGTCATAAATAAGACCCCGGTCATCTACCGGCTCAACGTGGAAAATCTGTTTAACAAGCACTACTGGGCAGGTCTTGCATCCAACGAGGGTATTGTCACGCTAGGTAGCCCCCGCACTGTTAAGTTGTCGGCAACAATGCAGTTTTAGACAGCGATCATCGCTTAACGGGTAACAAAAGAAGTCTGAGAGCCATGCTGCAATGAATGCCAGCATGGCTCTTTAATTTTTTATCCGATGACTAAACCGCGTCTTAACTCCCGCTTCTGTAAGCGGGAGTTAAGAGCGGCTAAGTCATTCGGATAAGGTCGACTAAACTTCAGACGGGGTTTTATCCCGCCTGAAGTTTAGTCTTCTGTATCAGCTATTAATTTACGGGTATCGAAAAATATCCAGGCTAATTTTGAAATACATCCATTTACTCTGGATTCTTTGCTTGATATTATAATGGATAAGCAATCAGGACTGGTTTCCTTCACCCAAGCCGTTTTGCCAGTACCGGCAGAGCTGCAGCGGCTCCGGCTGCAGGTGGTGGCTTTAGTAGCGATTAGTTGCTTTGACATTAAAATAATATAACTGCCCATTGTGGGAAAAGGGGGCTTTTACGATGAAATACCGTATAAAAATTCACAAGCTGAAGATTCTTGTTTGTGCTATTCTTGTGCTTATGTGCGCCGGTACCTTTAATGGGGAATCAGAGGCATTTAACCAAGTTAAGGCCCCCGCGGTCCCGACCGGTTTAGCGGCGGATATTACTAGTTATTCAGTAGACGGACAAACTGAATATCAGCTTACGACCTTTGATCTTTACTTCCAAAAACATGGCGGCACGTATCGTATTTTCGTTTCGGCGCCGGTTGGCCCCGAGCCCGCCAATGGTTATCCGGTGATCTACCTGCTTGACGGAAACATGACTTTTCCGATGATGCAGGCGGCCCAGAAGGATAGCGGCTTCAGTCCCGTAGTAACGGTTGGCGTAGGTTACCCGAGTGATTCAGGTATCGACTACGGCAGGCGTTATTTTGATCTCACGCCGCCTACTCCGCTAGACCTGATCCCCAATAAGGCTATCGGTTTTGGAACCTTCTCAACCGGTGGTCATGACACATTTTTTGCCTCCATCGAAACGGAGCTAAAGCCGGTTATTGAGAGGATTGCGCCGATTGACCGCAACCGGCAGACAATATTCGGACATTCCCTGGCAGGCTTGCTTGTCTTGCATATCCTGTATACCTCTCCTGATTCGTTCCAATCTTATGTGGCCGCCGACCCGTCAATATGGTGGAATAACCGTTCGATTTTGACGGAGCACTCCGGCTTCATGGAGAGCAAGCGGGCAAGGGATGAAAAAGCACTTGTTCGTCTGTTAATCGAGACAGCCGGTGATCAGACCCTGCGGGAAGGGCTATCTAAAGAGGAAGCCGCTAGAATAGCGAAGCTTCGCTTTGAACTAACGGGAAAGGAGATCGCCGCCTCCTTAAAGGGACTATCCGGCCTTCAGGTAAGCTTTAAGGAGCAGGTTAGCAAAAATCATGGATCGATGTTACCTTACTCGGTGGCGGATGCTCTTGATTTTGCCTTGAATTCGTCAAGTTGGGAGGCTCAGTAGAAATGACAGTAGAGACGAAAACCTTTGACCTTTATTTCCAAAAACATGGCGGCACGTATCGTATTTTCGTTTCAGTGCCGGCTGACCCCGTGCCCGCCAATGGTTATCCGGTAATTTACCTGCTTGACGGAAACCGGACTTTCCCGATGATGCAGGCGGCCCAGGAGAATAGCGGCTTCTGTTCTGCAGTAACGGTTGGTATCGGGTATCCGAATGATTCAGGTATCGACGTCGACAGGCGTTATTTTGATCTTACACCGCCTACTCCACTAGACCTGATCCCCACTAAGTTTATAAGCTCGGGGACATTCGCAACCGGTGGTCATGACACATTTTTTGCCTCCATCGAAACCGAGCTAAAGCCGGTTATTGAGGGGATTGCGCCGATTGACCGCAACCGGCAGACAATATTCGGACATTCCCTGGCCGGCTTGCTTGTCTTGCATATCCTGTATACCTCTCCTGATTCGTTCCAATCGTATGTGGCCGCCGACCCGTCAATATGGTGGAATGGGCGTTCGATTCTGACAGAGCACGCCGGCTTTATGGAAAGCAAGCGGGCAAGAGATGAAAAAGCACCTGTTCGTCTGCTTGTTGAGACAGCCGGTAACCAGGCTCTGCGGGAAGGGCTATCTCCAGAAGAAGCCGCGTTAATAGTGAAGCTTCGTTCTGGACCAGCGGGAAAGGAGATTGCCGCCGCCTTAAGGGGACTATCTGGCCTTCGCGTAAGCTATAAAGAGCAGGCTGATGAAACCCATGGCTCGATGCTGCCTTATGCGGTAGCGGATACTCTTGCTTTTGCCCTGAATTCGTCAAGTTGGGAGGCCCGGTAGAAGGGGAATAAAAGTATACTGATTGATGTGGAGAGCTATATTACAGGTAACAGCGAAAAAAAATAGCCCTAACCTTTGATGAAACAGAGGTTAGGGCTTATTATGTTTACTTTCAATTCTACCTTTGTAGTGTACTGGGGCAAACGCCGGTGTACTTCTTAAAAATTCTACTAAAATAAAAGGGGTCCGAGTAGCCTACATAAGCAGACACCTCTGTCACCGAGCAGGCAGTAGTAGATAATAACTCCCGCGCGTGATTGATGCGCTGCTCAATCAGATATGCGTTCGGGCTTATGCCTGCATATTTTTGAAACAGATAAGCAAACTGATTGCCGCTTAAACCATATAGCGCAGCCAGGGTTGATATTGTCAGCGGTTCCATATAATGAGCATTTATATATTCCATCGCGAGCTCTACAAGTTCCTGGTTTTCGTCTTTTCGCCTGTTCCCGTGACAGTTTAGTACCTCATCGAGGATAGTAAAGAATAAAGATTTTGCCCGCAGAGAATGCAAACTTCCCGACATTGTGGCGGTATGATGAAACCTTTCCAACAGCTCACTGATGTGTGGGCTATAACCCGGTTCAAGTTCATAGTGAGATGATGCAAGAGAAAACACATGCTTATCACTGTCAGGAACCCGATAGTGAACCAGGATATATTCAAACTCGGTATCGCCTACAACCTCTTTATCCAGTGCCATGTGGGGGCCTGAGTGAAAAACGCTGCCAGGTTCGACTTCATAAGTCACGCCGTTAAATGTCATCCTGGCTCGGCCACGAAGAGGGAAAACAAGCCCTGAGCCCAGCGCAGACGTGTAAGTATCAAAACGTTTTGTACCGGGTTCAATTACAGGTCTATAGGCATCCACAGGGGCAATCGATATATGTGAAAAGTATTCGGCTATTTCACTAATGTCAGCTTTCATTCTTAAGACCCCCATTATAAAGAGAGACGCACTCTTCAGGTGAGGTTTTACCCCGAATTATTGTTCAGAGCTCATTTATAGTTTAACTGAACACTGCGTTACCTTTTAATTTATGAATGAAATTAATTATCATTTATATTATAGTATTCGCAGTTTGCAATTGTCAATAACTGGTTAATTTTATGGTTCCTTTTACATTGCGGGCCATTCAAAAAAAATCCAGGTTAATTTTCGGATATATCCATGTACTACCTCCTCCTTTCTTGGTATTCTAATGGATAAGCAGTTAATTGATATTAATACTAGTTATCATTAGCTATTGCAGATTTTAAAAAGAGAGGAGCGGATTTACCAGATGAAGAGAAAATTATCCCGGACTGAAAAAAGCCTTCTCTATGCCCTGCTAGGCAGCAGCTTATTCTGGCAAATGCCATATGCAGCCTACGCAGCAGAGGAGACAGCAACTGAACAACCTGCAGAGAAACAGACTGAGCCACTAGCAACGTTTGCCCTGGAGAGAGTCGAAGTAATAGCCAAGCGTGATAAAACTCTTTCGCCTGTTTACACCGGCGGCCAGGTAGCGCGTGGCGGGGGCCTGGGTCTTTTGGGTAATAAGGATTTTATGGATACACCATTTAACCTTACCAGTTATACCGTACAGACTATTGAAGACCAGCAGGCCCGTACTCTGTATGACGTCTTGCGTAATGATCCGTCCGTCCGTTACGCAAGCTCTGATGGCCATATAAGGGAGAATTTTAATATTCGAGGCTTTACTATTACAGCTGAAGAAGTTGCTTTTGATGGAATGTACGGTTTGGTTCCCAAGAGCCATACACCATTAGAGTTCGTGGAACGGGTGGAAGTGTTAAAAGGACCAAGCGCCCTATTAAACGGAATGTCTCCGAATGGTGGCGTAGGCGGTTCTATTAACCTGATGCCTAAACGGGCGGGTGACGAGCCATTAACTCGGTTAACAACCGATTATACCTCCGGCTCACAGTGGGGCGGGCATATTGATATCGGTCGTCGGTTCGGCGAAGATAATGAATGGGGCATACGCTTTAACGGTGTTTACCGCGATGGCGAGACCGGAGTGGAAGACGCGTCCAAAAAACAAACGCTGGCTTCAGTGGGCCTTGACTACCGTGGCGAGCGCTGGCGTGTCTCGCTGGATGCCTATACCAGTAAAGAAAAATATGAAAACGGCAGTCCTTCCAACTATAGTTTTGCCGATGGAGTTGTGAGCGCGCCGGATAACAAAACAAATTTGATGCGCGGAATCTGGGGAGAAACAAAATCTGAAGCAATTTTACTGAAGACCGAATATGACATGAACGACAATCTGTCCGTTTATGCCGGTATCGGCAAGCAAAAGCATACATACGCCGGTAATTATATAGGAAATCATGGCCTTAATCTTGATGCACAGGGTAATGTTACAGTATTCCCGGCTTTCCACCGGGGATATGGCGATACGATATCCTCCGAAGTAGGCGTGCGTAATAAATTCCAGACCGGTAACGTGCAGCATCAGCTGGTGCTAAGCGCCAATGCATTGGATATTGAAAGCGGTACTCATTTTAATCGTATTTCTACAAGCTCAAACATTTACGACCCTGTTACACCTGCTTGGGGAGCTGATCCCGGCTCAGCACCCAAAACGGCGGAAACTAAACTTTCCAGTATCGCCCTGGCTGATACCTTATCCTTTAATGAGGATAAAGTACAGTTCACCCTGGGCGTGCGCCGTCAAAATGTTCACACCAAAAGCTTCAACGCCTCAACCGGTAACTTGACTGCTAAGTATGATGAAAGCGCAACTACGCCGGCAGTCGCACTGGTAGTCAAACCATGGGGCGCTAACGTATCACTGTATGCCAATTACATTGAAGGACTGAGCAAGGGTTCGGAAGTAACCGATACTAACGCATTAAATTACGGCGAAGTCTTTAAGCCGTTTAAAAGTAAGCAGTACGAATTCGGCGTAAAATGGGATCTCGGTAAATTTGCCAATACGCTAAGCTTTTATCAGATTGAAAAACCAAGTCTGGTTGATGTTGCCCAAGGCAGCGGTTATATTGTTAGCGATGACGGGGAGCAACGCAGCCGCGGAATTGAGTGGAGCGCTTTCGGGGTGATCAATGATAAGGTGCGGCTATTGGGCGGTATTGCCTTTACCCGTGGTAAATACACGAAAACGGAAGATGGTCTTTATGAGGGTAATACACCTTTCGGCGTTCCCAAATATCAGATCAACTTGGGCGCAGAATGGGATACTCCCTGGAATCCGGGTTTAACATTAAGCGCCAGGGCAGTTTATACCAGCTCACAATATATCAATTCCGCCAACACGATGTCCATACCAAGCTGGGTACGCTATGATATCGGTGCTCGATACAAAACCGTTATTAATAAGACACCAATCACCTACCGCGCCAGTGTGGAGAACTTGTTTAATAAGAATTACTGGAGCGGTTCTTTTAGCAACAACTATGCCACGTTAGGCGGACCCCGTACATTTAAGCTTTCAGCGACAATGGATTTTTAGAGGATTAAACGACAGATGCGCAACCAGAAAGAGTCTGATTATGCCCTTCTGAAAGAATTATGCAGTAAATCCAGAACAATCCAAACTGTCCTGCGAATCATAGCCGCCGTGTTCGGCGGCTATGCGCTGACTGTCATCATGCCGGCGGCTTTTGCGCTGCTGTTACCTTGGCCAAAGGTTGATGCCTTGTTTTTTACTGCACTGCTCCCGGCTCTCATCTACCCGGCGGTATTTCTCTGGATGTTTGCCGCCCCCACTGCACAGCGCGCCTGGCGGAATTTACTTATTGCCATACTGCTTTGCAGTGTCCTGGCGCTAATTGCCGCCGTGGTACGATAAAGGAGCAATTATATGAGTCAAACAAATGTAAAAAGAACTTTTAACCGGTCAATGAGCGAGCTGCACACCTGGGGCGGTCTGGTATTCGGCTGGCTGTTATTCGCCATCTTTTTCACCGGCACATTGTCAGTCTTTGAACCGGAAATCACATATTGGATGCAACATGGCGCAAGGGTTAGCCAGACAAGTCCTGTTCAAATGGTAGACTTAGCTGACAAAAAGCTACGCCTGCTTGCCCCCAAAGCCAATCTCTGGATGATCGCCTTACCGCAGGGGCGCAACCAGGAGCTAAGAATCATTTGGAAACAAGGGCCAGCCACTCTGGAAAGGCATCTGAACCCGCAAACCGGAGCAATCCTTAAAATGCCGGCCACCGAAGGCGGTGATTTTTTTGTGCAGTTCCATTATAATCTGCACAGCGGCAAAACAGGTCAATGGCTGGTCGGGTTAGCCTCGGCATTTATGCTGGCCGCCCTTGTATCAGGTATAGCTATCCGCCGACGGGTCTTTTCAGACTTTTTCCGTCTGCACTGGCGAAAAAACTGGCTTGCTGCCCATACTCTGACCGGTGTGTTAACCCTTCCTTTTGTCATTTTAATTACCTATACAGGTCTGACGATTACCTTTTTCGAGCTGCTGCCGACAGTACCGCAAGTATTGTACGGCAATTCCTGGAAAGGCCCAGGGGCGGTGGTTGCCAATAATTTTGACCGTGCTCCGGCACATCTGCCGGGAGAATTAGTTCCGCTCACCCGCGTCCTGCCACTGGCTGAAGCCGAGCTTGGAAAAGACAAGCTTTCTTTTGTCCGTATTAGTAATCCGGGTGACCGGCAGTCTGTAATTACCTTCTTCCGTAGTGTGGATGACACAATTGTTGCCACAAGCGCCAGAGCATCTTTTGATGGGGTTACCGGCGAAATGCTTGGCAGCCAGAGTACCTGGAATAAATATGTGCGCATTTTCCGCTCACTGGCCGGCCTGCATATTGCCAAATTCGGCGGCTATATCATACCCTGGCTGTATTTTGTAGCCGGCCTCCTCAGTTGTATGATGATTGCCGCCGGATTGATATTTTTCACTGTCAAACGCCGCAGTCGCTATGATGGCAGTAATGAAGCCGCTCAACTGATGTACCGCGTCATCGAAGCATTGAACATTGCGGCTGTTAGTGGCATAGTCGTTGCCTGCAGTGCTTATTTATGGTCCAATCGTTTGCTGCCGCCGGGGTTTAAAGACCGGGCTGATGCAGAAATAAGCGTATTTTTCGGTATATGGCTGCTCATGCTGATTCATGCATTGCTGCGCCCGCCGCTATGCGCTTGGGCCGAACAACTGGGTCTGGCCGCCGGACTTTGTATTGGTCTGCCTGCGCTTAATGCACTTACCGGCCCAGTCGGATTGTTCCCAGCTATTGCGCGCGGCGACTGGATAACTGCCGGCGTCGATTTGACAGCAGCTTTGCTGGGAATAGTATTGGCTGTCGCTGCATGGCGTGTGGCTCTAAAGCATAAGAAAAGCCGGCAACTTCCAGACCCCGATTTCCTGAATACATGAACTTTTTTCAGCAAAGCGGAAAAAAGTTCACCTATAATCCGCCCGCATTCTCATTGATCCACAGCTTTGCCAGCTGCACTGCGCCGCGAAAGCCTACCAGCGGCGGTTCGTAAGGATGCAAGCGCCATTTTGTATCAGGATTGGAGATTTGCAGCTCCAAATTGCGGCCCGCCCACGCCAACGCTTCGCCGCTGGCCATAAGATACCCCTTTTTATGGTCCTGCAGCACTTTTGTCCATTCGTCTTCGGAAAAATAGGGAATGTCCGCGTCTCCCATATCGGGACAATCGCACCAGCAGCTGCCCTTGACCAGAGCCAGTTCGCCACAGCCAAAGGAAAGAATTCCCCTGACTACGTCCGTATGGCCGCCCAAAGATAATACGGCTTCCTCCGGGTGTGCGTGGACGATGTGCCGGAAGGACGGCATTGCGGACGAAAGCTGCTGCCGGGCAAGCTCCCGCTCTGCGTTGAGAAAGGCGGCATTGGCTGTCAGACCTGATATTTGCGCGATATCCTCAAGCCAGCTTATCGTTCCGTCGATGCCGTATGGCCGTCCCGCAAGATATGGTGTCCCGAAGTGCTCTCTCAGGTGCTTGGCGGCGAGTTCACCCTCGCGCCGGATGACCAGATTGATATGTGCGCCGCCCAGGTTTTCAATATCTGTAACCGCTGTGTCCGAGGTCAGTACGCACAGCGGCTTCATGCCGAGCGCGCCTTTTATAATGCGCACCAGTTCGCCTGCATCGGCCTGAAAGCGAAACAGATCGGCGCAGGAGCCAATGATATTAAAGGTTGGCTGCGGCGTCCGGCTTATAGATAAGGGCAGCGCTTCCGCCAGCAGCAGCAGCGCCTCCTGCACGCCGCGATGCTGACTGACGTCGAAGCCGCCGAAGCCGAACGGCAGCAGGCGAACATCAGGATACGCCGGCTGCAGCTCCTCACAGAGAGCGAAAATATCTGTCCCGATTACCTCCGGGATAGATGAAGGCAGCAGAAAAATTACGCGAGGCTTGTCGCGCCGGCTGACTGCGGCGATCGTATCGTTAAGCCGCTTTGTGCTGCCAAGAGCGATATCTGTTTCGTCAATATGCGTGGAGTAGAGCCTGCAGGCATCATATACTCCAGCCCGCTTTAAGGTGACGCCGCTGTAGAGCATATGTCCCATGCAGCCGAATTCAATGAGGGCGGCGTCTCGAATGGTGGCAAGTGTCCACAGAATGCCCATGCGTCCCGAAGGAAGCGGCTTAAACCGGTGCAGCCCCATGGCGTGACCTCCTTTTTTTTGCTGATAAACCTCTATCGTCTAATACGCCCAGGCTTCTGCTTAACAGGTTGCTCGTCCGGTCATAGCCTATTTGTCCGTAAAAATCAAACATATCGGGTACACAGGGAATCGTTTTAGCAGCCGGCAAATAACCAAAGCAGATATCCGGCTTAAGTGTGGCTAGAAGCGGTACATCCGCCGCTGCATTTACCATCCGGCAAACCAAGGGGTCATATCCCAGGGAAATAAGCCTCTTTACGTGGGTTCTGTCCTCCGGATAACAGTCCTCCAGGTGCAAGAGCAGCGGTTCCATGCCAAGACCGGCAAGATAGACGGCTAGCGCCACCGGCATGTCAATTCTGGGAGATAATATATACCTGAGTCCTGAAAACTGTTCTTGAGCCTGTTCCTCTAACGCGAGCGCCTTTTGCCGTTCTTCGGCAAAGGCATTGCCCCAGGAAAAGCCGAAGAGGTTCGCAATGTCCTCGTAGGCTCTGTCGATGCTCTCTACATCGTAGTGATTGTTGAGGGCAATATAGGGTACGCCAAACTCCTGATTCATTTTAACGGCCAGCGGCTGCATGAAGGGAGAAACTACTAAATTAAGGGCGGCATCTGGCGCGTTCAGGAAGTCCTGCAGCGAAGCGCCGGGAGCCAGATAGCGCAGCGCAAGGCCGCGCTGCATCAGTGCAGGCAGCAAAGACGGCAGAGGGATATGGTCTTCCTCCGGGGCGCGTCCCAGCACATTAATGCGGCTCGCATCAGTTTCGCCATCGTTCATCAGCGTTCCCACCGCCTCCATCGTTTTCCACAAACCCGGCGGATAGCTGACGTTCTTAAACTGGGCCAGCGTTACGAAGGTAACACGCGCCGACAATTCCGGCTGCACTTCATGCAGAATTCCTTCCATATCCTCCCCGATCAGTTCCGGCACGCAGGTGACAATCATCAAAATAGCCTTTGCGCCGGCTTTGTCCATTTCTCGAAGGGCGGCCATCAGTCCTTCCCGGCAGCCGAATACCACCTCATGCGAATCCAGGACATACAGCCAGTGCAGTTCGCCATGATTGCCTTCCGGTTTGGGATTGAAAAGCCGCGAATGCGTGGCGCATTCCGGCATTCCCACCAGCAATGAGGACAACCCCCGGACATTTTCTACAATCACTGATGCCATGCGCATGGGACAGTGGCTGCCGGGAGAGGCGGCCGGCGTCAGAAATTTTATGCCGGTGTTCGCTTTGACGGCTGACAGGTGTTTTAGGTGTTTCAGTTCATTCATGGCGCTTCGGTTCCTTTGAGCAGCAGTCCGGCAAGCGACTGATAATGCGCCGCCATAGCGGAAGCCGGAAAAGCTTCTATCACGGTTTTTCCCTGCGTCTCGGCCTGCTGCACAAAGGGATCGCGGGGCAGGCGATAAATGACCGGTGCGGCCAGCTCCGACGCCGCTTTATCCACCAGCTCATTTTCACCCTCGATGTTTTTGGCATTTAAGATCAGTCCCCGCAGCGAGGCGTAGCCGCGCTTGCCGAAGCTCTTGACCGCCTGGGCGATATTGGTTGCCGCATAGAGCGACATCATTTCACCGGAAGTGACAATACATACTTCGTCGGCATAGCCGCCGCGGATCGGCATAGCAAAGCCGCCGCACACCACATCGCCCAGCACGTCGTACAGCACCACATCCGGCTTGTAGACATCGTAGGCAGCCATCTCCTCTAGTTTTTCAAAGGCCGTGATAATGCCGCGGCCGGCACAGCCCACACCGGGAACAGGTCCGCCGGCCTCCACACATAGCACGCCTGTGCTGCTTTTTACGACAATGTCGTCCAGATCCGCATCGCCGTTTTTTCGCAGGACGTCCAGTACTGTGGCAATGCTTGTCCCGCCGGTCAGATTGCGGGTCGAATCCGCTTTGGGGTCACAGCCGACCTGCAGTACAGTCAAGCCCATGTCGGCCATCGCCGCCGATAAGTTGGCTGCGGTGGTAGATTTGCCGATGCCGCCTTTGCCGTAAATTGCTATTTTTTTCATTTTACACCTTCTTTCATATCAAGTCATAGGAAATGCATGTGGGTCGGCCCGTGCGGGGTTCAGGTACGATCTTTGCTTCAATGTGGAATGTTTCCCTCAGCACTTCGGCGGTCATTACTTCCTCGGGCGTACCGTGCCGGATAATGTGCCCGCCGCAAACGGCTACCATATAGTCGGCAAACCGCGCCGCCAGGTTTAGATCATGCAGCACCATAACAATCGTACTGCCCTGCTTACGGTTTAGATTGTACAAAAGCTCCAAAACATCCAGTTGGTAGGCCAAATCTAAATAGGTGGTCGGCTCATCCAGCAAAATTAAATCGGTCTGCTGGGCCAGCGCCATAGCTATCCACACCCGCTGCCGCTGCCCGCCGGAGAGGGTAGCGACGTCTTTGAATTCGGCATCCGTAAGCTTCGTCATCGCTAGCGCCCAGGTAATGATTTTTTTATCATCAGGCTTTAGTTTGCCGAAGCCCCGCTGGTATGGAAAGCGGCCATAGGCCACCAGTTCACCCACAGTCAGCCCCGCCGGAGCCTGCGGAGACTGCGGCAGAATCGCCATTTTCCGGGCTACCTCCTGGGTGGAAAGACTGCATATATCCTTGCCATCCAAGTACACCGTACCGTTCCTGGGTTGCAAAATACGCCCCACGGCTTTTAAAACGGTCGATTTGCCGCAGCCGTTCGGACCGATAATCGCCGTGATTTTTCCATGGGGAAGTGCCAGATCTAATTCGTCTACTACCAGATTTTCCTCATAGGCGACGGTTAATTTTTTCGTGAGAATGCTGCTCATATTCATTACCCTTTCGTCATCATTTGCTCTTCGCCAGCAGATAAAGAAAATAGGGAGCGCCGATGATCGCCACCATGATGCCTGTGGGGATTCCGGTCGGCTGTACGCTGGCCCGCGCGAGCGTGTCCGCCGCACTTACCAATACTGCGCCGGCCAGCGCGCAAACAGGCAATAGGATGCTGTGCCTTGGTCCCGCTAAGCGACGGGCCAGATGTGGCGCAACCAGCCCCACAAAGCTAATGCCGCCGCTGACCGCCACGCAGGCGGCTGCCAGGGCAACCGCTGCGGCCAGCAGTCCGCGCTGCTCCCGCCTGACCGCCACACCCAGGCTGCAGGCAATGTCGTCACCCAGATTCAATATATCAAGCACGCGTGCTTTCATCAGTACATAAGGTATGAGCAGCAAAAGCCACGGCAGCAGCGCCAGCACAAACTGCCAATTGCTGCCCCAGATACTGCCCGCCTGCCAGGCAGCAACAAATTCAAATTGGGAATCATCCAGCTTCACCGCCAACACAGTAGTTAAGGCCGAAATCCCCGCCTGCACCGCCACGCCGGTCAGAATCAGGCTGAGGGGCGCGGCGGCTTGTCCCTTTTGGGAGGCCAGTACATAAATGATACACGCGGCTGCTCCCGCACCCGCCAGCGCCAAAAACGGCAGGGTGAAGATCGAAAGAAACGAATTGGCTCCGCAGAACAGCACATACAGGATGACCGTCAGGCCCGCGCCCGCATTGATTCCCAGCAAACCGGGATCGGCCAGCGCGTTTTGGGAGATGCCTTGGATAATGCAGCCGGACATGGCCAGCCCCGCGCCGATAAGAATGGCAAGCACAATACGGGGCAGGCGGAAATCGAACAGGATCAGATTTTCTCTGTCGTCGCCGCCGCCGAACAGGATTCGGAGCGTATCGAGCGGCGAGAGCTTTATATAGCCTGTATTCATACTTACAATAAAGAGCAGAATTAATAAGGCCACACAGCTAGTGACAATCGCCAGGTTGCGCAAAGCGACTTTTCTTTTCTGGGCTTCGTTTGCCTGGTGTCTGCCGGTCATTACAGCACCCTCCGATACTTGCGCGCCAGATACAGGAAGAAGGGGACACCGGCAAGGGCAACTAGTGCGCCAAGCGGCGTTTCAAAGGGCGGGTTGAGTGATCGGGCGCCCAGGTCGGCGAGTACCAGCAAAAAAGCGCCTAAAATCGCTGAAACCGGAATGATCCGGCGGTAATCCACACCTACAAGATATCGTGCCAGATGCGGGATCATCAGGCCTACAAAGCCCACCGCGCCCACAACTGCAAAAGAAGCGCCCGCCAGTATCAGCACAAGCAGAAAACACAGCAGGTTGACTATGACAGTATTAAGTCCTAAGCCTTTTGCCACATCCTCGCCAAGGCTTAGCAAAGAGACGGAGCGGGAAATGACAATGGCCCCCAGGAGTGCGCCAAGTATCCATGGCGTCATAATCCGAATTTGCTCCCAGTTAGAACCGGCCACGCCGCCTACTGTCCAGAACAGGATGTCCCGAGCCACGTTGAAGCAGAGGGCAATGCCCTGGCTGAGCGCTGACAGCAGCGCGCTGACCGCGACTCCCGCCAATACTAGCCGCATGGGGGTAGCGCCGCCGCGTCGCAGGGAAGCGATGCCGCCCACCAGCGCCGCTCCCAATGCCGCGCCAAAAAAGGAAAAGATAATGATCTTGCTATATCCCAGTTCCGGAAAGAAGGCAAGACAGATCGACAGGGCAAAGCCCGCTCCGGCGTTCAGTCCCATCAGTCCGGAATCAGCCATAGGATTTCTGGTCGTTCCCTGCATAATGGCGCCGGCAACAGCAAAAGCCGCCCCGACTAAGGCGCTGGCGATAACACGGGGCAGGCGGAGATCTACAATAATTAAGTGACTCGTATTCGCCGCGTCAAAATAAACAAGGGCGTCCCATACCGCAGACAATGGAATTGATGCCGCGCCCCTAGTGATAGAAAATGCCATCAACAAGGCCAGTAATCCCGGCCCTGCTGCGATAATGAGCCATGCTGCCCCGCGGCCTTTTTTTCCTGCCGAAGCAGCTTGGTTTGGTTTGTCCGTCTGATTCAATTTCGGTGGCGTGCCTCCTTTGGCGCTCACCACCGGCTGCAACCGGTGCGAGCGCCCGTATTCTATTTTTGCTGCCAAGCAGTCCTGCAACGAGGTCTGTCCTGCGCTATTTTTCGAATACTTGTACCAGTTTTTCGGCCGTCAGCCGCATGGCAAGCGGACCGAATGTGTTTAGCGAATCATCAAAGTAAAAGACATGTCCACTCCTTACAGCCTTGAGGGTGTGCCATACGGAAAACGCCGCCTGGGCCTTTACAAAGGCTTGCGCATTGGCGGCAGAGTTCTGAAAGATGATATAGTCCGGATTCATCGCGGCGACGGCTTCCAGGGACATTGCTTGATAATCATCCGGATAGCCTGGCGGCCGGGAAAGTCCGAAAGTATCGTAATACTCCTTGTTGCCGC
>Ga0153997_1000258_pt1 | contig 15665 bp, 19 predicted proteins | sample TSNC081MetaG_FD_104750 | JGI IMG/M metagenome (GOLD analysis project Ga0153997, IMG submission 104750) | Attine ant fungus gardens microbial communities from North Carolina, USA - TSNC081 MetaG | ecosystem: Host-associated > Fungi > Mycelium > Unclassified | place: USA: North Carolina, Lumber...
AGTGATGGACGGGAATTCATTACAACGGGAGGGAATCCCTGTACGGCTTGAAGTGTGGCACAGTGCATTACTGGAGATCAACCGGATTGAATGAAAATTAGTTCATCCATGTAGAAATGGAGTATATTGTGGATAGAAAAATTACATCTGTTATTTTTGATCTGGATGGAGTCATTTGCCATACGGATTGTTATCATTATCTTGCATGGAAACAACTGGCGGATAAGCTTGGTATCTATTTTGATGAGGAAATCAATCACCGTTTACGCGGGGTTTCGAGATTACAAAGCTTTGAGATTATCCTGGAGAAGTATGACCGAGAGATGGATATAAAGGAAAAAGAAAAGGCGGCGGATGAAAAAAATCAAATCTACCGCAAGCTTTTACTGCAAATGTCACCGGGTGATCTGGATCCCGGCATTAAGCAAACACTTGAAGCATTGCGGGAAAAAGGTTATCTTTTGGCAATCGGTTCCTCCAGCAAAAACACCCCTCTGATACTGGAAAAAATTGGACTTTCACATTTTTTTGATGCCGTTTCAGACGGGAACAACATTACTTATTCTAAGCCAAATCCGGAAGTGTTTCTCAAAGCAGCGAAATATCTGAAAGCGGCTCCGGAAAACTGTCTGGTGGTAGAAGATGCCGTTGTTGGTTTGCAGGCGGCTAAGACCGCCGGAATGGTTACAGCGGCTATCGGGGATGCTGCTTTGAAATCCGGTAGCGCAGATTATTCGCTGAATGCTTTTCGGGATCTGTTGAAATATTTATAGGATGGAGAGAAACGTTAAAGAAAAGCGCTGATTACATGCAAATAATTCACCTCTGCTGTTGAGCGACACTTAATTTACCAGATGATTGTAAAGTTGACAATTTGTCGGAGGCTGAGGAACATGCTTTGAAATGTGGTGCAAAATGGCTGATATTCAGTATTATGATACTTCTACCCGACTTTTTACGATAGAACTGCCTGAAATTTCATTTCTTTGTGAGAAAGTAGGGCTCTTTTAGAAATAAATGGTTCAGTGTCAATGTTACAACGTAGGGCGTGTTTTATCAATAATCAACATTGTTATCTTTATTTCAGACTTTCATTATTGTTCTTTGAAAAGTTCTACAAAGAATTCATTTCAGGATGCCCTGTTCGCTTTGTTTATTGGCATGGGATTCCGATTTTAGATCCTTCCAGTTTTCGTTCACCTTCATTACCTTATTCTTGGTGGCATCACGTACTTCACCATATTTATACAGACACCTGGCTTTGTGTTCACACTTACTGCAGCCCTCGCAGCCATTGACTTCTATCGTCTGCGTATAGCCATTTTGTCTGCTCGTTTCTGTTCATATATTCTCGAGACGTCTTCCGTCATGACAACAGTAATAGTGGGTGTCGTTTTCTACTATATACATCATGTTGTAATACTGCCCAATGTCTTCTTTATACGCTTTTATTTTCCTTTTTTCGCATGTCTCGGGTGGGATTTTCTCTTTTCTATCCATCGTTCCTCCTAAACGAATGCAGCTTGATTACTGGCTGCCATGATTAGCTCCGTAAGATTTAAGGTGTTAACTTCTAAAGACGGACTTTTTATTAAATTAAATGATCATTATTGTTTGAATTAAACATAATCGCACGATTAAACAAATAAACCGCATATTTTTATGTTCGAATATGTTGACATCAAACAAAAATGGTGATATACTTAGCGTGTTAATAAGGATACCTTTTACCAATATGGATTTCCAACGCAGGAAAGGAGGGTGAATTTGGCAGAGTTTTGGGATCTCGGCATAATACCTAAGTATATGTGGACAAATGAGAAGGTGCGCAATCCATTCTATGCGAAAATTGGCACAAACCAAATTGCACAAAAGCAATGGATTTGGGGACCAGCAATTGGTTAAACTTTAGTATCTTGCCGATTTACCTGCACACCTAATTAGGAATTTATGTGAAAAGGAGGAGAACATGAAAGAACATCTTGTAGCAAATATGGCTTGGCCTGAAGCGGAGCAATACATAAAAAAATCCAAAGCAGTGATCCTGCCATTGGGCTCGACGGAACAGCATGGTTACCATATGGCTGTAGGGACGGACACAGTCGTGAGCGACTATGTATGTCTTGAATTGGCCAAACGAACAGATTGTGTGGTTTTGCCCGCCTTGCCATATGGGCAGGTTTGGTCCGCAAAGGGGTTTCCCGGGACGTTATCTCTTCGCCAAAGCACGTTTATTGCAGTGGTGAAAGATATTGTGGTCAGCCTGGAACAGCAGGGCGCTCAAAACGTAATCCTATTTTCGGGGCATTACGGAAATATGCAGCCGAGCCGTGATGCGGCCAGAGAACTGATTGATGAATATGGCTATCGAAATGTTTGGTATCTCGGTTATATCAACGTAAATCAATACAATACTGCGTTTATGCAGACGCAGCTTTGGAACCAGAAAACGTTTCATGCCGCAGAGCTGGAAACCTCCATTATGCTTCATGTCGCACCGGAGCTGGTGCGGATGGAAAAAGCAGTGCGGGAAGAACCAGAAGTTCCGCCGCAGTTGGAGCTCAGGCCGATGCACTGGAAGGAATTTTCCCAATCCGGTTCGTTTGGAGACGCAACACAAGCGACGGAGGAAAAGGGAAGGCGCTTCCTTGAACGTTGGATTGAAGATCTTTCTCATTTGATTTTGCATAAGATTTCCTAACTGTAATCCGGCGGGCGTCAAAAACACAGTATTGGGCGCCTTATGATTGTAATTTGATTGAGGAGGTATAAATTGTGGAGTTAATATTAAATGGCTTTAAAATTTTTATGGGGCAGTTTGAACTGATCATGGGCCTGATCGTGCTTGTTGGTTTACTGATTCAAAAAAAGGGTGCGGGCGACGTGATAAAGGGCGTTTTGAAAGCGATTGTGGGTGTCATGATTTTAAAACAGGGTTCAACACTTCTGCAGGCGGCTTACAGGCCGATTATGAACATCCTGAGCTCGGCGTTCAACATTACCGGCGTTGTAACAGAAAACTATGCGGGAATGGCAGCAATAAGCAGCAGCCTCGTTGAATCAGTGCTAAGTGTTATTCCCATTGTCATGCTGCTTGGGTTTCTCATGAACCTGGTGTTTGCGCGGTTCACCCCACTAAAGTATGTGTTTTTGAGTGGACATACGATGTTGGCATTCTCTACGCTTGTGGTTTGGATTTTTCATTGGTTCTTTAAAGTGGAGGACAGCATATTGATTCTTTCAGCCAGCCTTTTCTGCGGTATCTACTGGACCGTTATGCCCGCATGGGTGCATCGGTATGCCAAACCATTTGTGGGCAATGACTTTACGCTCGGCCACATCAGCGGCACCTCAGCCGTCTTCAGCACTTGGATTGGCAAGCTTCTTGGCCGTTATAACAAGACGACTAACCCCAAAATCCACGACGAGGACGGGGATACCGTCAAACTTAAGGGGTTTGCTACAATATTTAATGATTCGACCGTTGTGACTTGCCTGCTGATGACAATTGTCCTGGGAGGTATTGCATTAATTGCCGGAAAAGATTATATTATAGAACAACAGGAACTAGCGAATATTACTACAAACTGGGTCGTATACACCCTTGAGCTTGGCGCAAGCTTTACTGTTGGTATCGTGGTGCTGCTTACAGGCGTGCGTATGATGGTGGCTGAACTGGTTCCCGCATTTAAGGGTATTTCCGACAAACTGATCCCGAATTCAGTTCCCGCTCTTGACATGCCGGTCTTCTTTCCGCTGGCGCCTTTGTCCTCAATTTTGGGTTTTATCGGTGCGTTCGCCGGAGAGTTTCTCGGCTTTGTAATCCTGCTGGCGGTAGGCTCTCCAATTCTGATGATTCCGGGCATTATTGCAACCTTTTTCGACGGAGGCATTGCAGGTGTGTTCGGCTATAAATACGGAGGCAAAAAAGCCGCTTTTATTTCCGGTATTGTTGTGGGCCTGATTCAGATACTGGGTGGCGTGTTCTTCACGCAGTTATCGGGGCTTGCGGAGTTAGGGGCCACCTATGGAAACACTGACTTTGGCTCCATCTGGATTATCATTTCGGGTGTCATGAGCATAGTCAGGAACATTTGGGTGTTCCTCTTGATACTCATTGTTGCTTTTGCGGGAGCAATTTTAGCGCTGAAGCCAAAAAAAAGCGAAAAAAATGCATGAGAATAGATCCTGCTACGCCGGAATATACCCATCTCTCCTCTCATAAAAGCCGACTCATGGGCTTTTGTACAAAGAAAATTATAGTAAAGGATGTTGAAAAATGATTGCATTAGAGCGTCAAAACCAAATTATTGAGAAACTAAGGATCGACAAGATCGTGTCGGTGCATGACCTAGCCAAACAGTTTAACACGACTGACATGACAATCCGGCGAGATCTGGCAGCCTTGGAGCGAAAGGGTTTGATTACCCGAAGCTATGGCGGCGCTATATTTAACGAAAAGGTCGGTTATGAGTCCGAATTTGTCACGCGTCAAAGTGAGAAGCGGGAAATCAAGTCGATGCTTGGGAAAAGGGCGGCAAGTCTTGTAACCCCCGGCGACAGCATTGGCATTGATATTGGAACGACGGCGCTCGAGGTGGCCAAACATATCAGAGATGTTCCGGACCTGACAGTCATTACAGCATCCATACCTGTGATTAACGAGCTTTCCACGGCAAATGACATAAACATTATTTGCACCGGCGGTGAACTGTCGGTAAAGGATATGTCGCTAAACGGCCACACCGCAGTTAATATGCTTCAGGATTATGTGTTAGACAAGATGTTTATCGGTGTGGCCGGCATCTCATTCGATCACGGGTTTACCGTGTTTAACATGCAGGACGCATTGGTCAAACGGGTTTTGATCGAGCGCTCACTCGAGGTGATAGCGATCGCCCACTCCGACAAGATCGGGCTGGCGCGATACGCCTCGGTCTGCAATGTGGAGGCGGTGAACAAAATCATAACCGACAGTGGAATCAGCGATGAGGATCTTCGAAATTTTGAAAGCTTCGGCGTTGAGGTAATTGTAGTCGGCAACCCTGAGTAACCGGCTCGTCCGGATATCTGGAAAGGAATTCGAGCCGTATTTTAGCCCGGTAGGAAGAAACGTATTTGCGAAAGAAGGGAGTAAAAAGCATGGTTAAGGTTTTATGCGTTTGCGTAAACGGTATGGGATCGAGTCTCATACTGCGTATGAGTGTAGAAAAGGCGCTTAAGGCGCTTGGGATTGAAGCGGAGGTAGAGCATTGTGACCTGGGTGGGTTCGGCAGCCAAAAGCCCGATGTGGTTGTCACAACACCGTCCCTGGCTGGTTCACTGCCTGAACGGAATGGTATGCAGGTAATTACAATTACCAATTTTGTCGATATAGAAGGGCTGAAACGTGCATTTATTGAAAAAAACATTCAGTAAAAAATGAAACAATATAAAATGGGGGTGGGAACATGCTGATGAAATCGTTATTTAGCCACGCAAAGCCAATCATAGGTATGGTGCATCTTGATAGTCTTCCAGGTGCTGCGGAATATAACTCGTCCTCAGGCTTGAACAAGGTGATCGAACATGCGAAAAGCGACTATGAAAATCTTGTCTCGGGTGGGATTGACGGTGTCATTTTCTGCAATGAAAACGACAAACCCTATGCAAAGGATATTCGCAAGGAAACCGTGGCGGCAATGACCTGTGTGGTTCTGTCGGTTATATCAGGAAACCATGCCGTTCCCTTTGGGATCGACATGCAATGGGATCCGTTTGCCTCCTTGGCAGTGGCAAGCGCAACGGGCGCACGTTTTATTCGCGGCATTACTTGCGGAACCTTTTGCGGGGATCTCGGACTACTTGCCCCGGATACGGCGGGGATTATAAAATACCGGAATGAGTTGGACGATAATCATATTGGGATCATCACCAATCTCATGCCTGAGTTTTCACGCTCCATTGACCTGCGGCCGGTCAGCTTGATCGCCCAGACGGTAATAAATAGTGCTAGGGTAGACGCAATTTGCGTTTCAGGTGCTATGGCGGGCCAGGCAGCGCCGTATCAACAGCTCCGGGAAATCAAAGAGGCAGTTGGTCAATTTCCTGTTGTGGCGAATACGGGCATCAATTTTGATACGGTTGCAAACATTTTGGAAATCGCAGACGCATGCATCGTAGCGACCTGCCTCAAAGAAAACGGCCACCCCGGTGGCCGGATCGAGATGCAGCGAGTAAAGCGTTTGATAGAGCGATCGGGAAAGGAAAGATAACATGGCATATATCGAAACAGTTTCTGGAAAAATAGATCCGGGGGGGCTCGGACTCAATAACTATCATGATCATCTGATCACCATCGGAGGCGGAGAGGAAAAGGCTGATCGAGACCTGAGGCTCGACCGGGTAGATTATGCGATCGAAGCCATGAAACACTTCTTTGAAGCGGGTGGACGCAGTATGGTTGATATGAACCCAATTGACTGTGGTCGTCAGATTGAGATGCTGCGTGAGATTTCAGAGGCGTCTGGTGTGCATATTATAGCTTGCACGGGCTTTCAGCGTGCAATCTACTATGACAACGAGCATTGGGTTTATAAGTATCAAGTGAAGGATGTGGCACGGCTGATAGCCGAAGAAGTCACGGATGGGATTGAAATTAACAACTACAATGGCCCAATCATCATGCGTAGCAAGGCCAAAGCAGGGGTAATCAAATTTGCGACACACTATAATTGTATCCGCCCCATGGAGATGAAAGCGCTTCAAGCTGCCTGTATTGCGAGCCGGGAGACTGGCGCACCGATTTCGACACACACTGAGCGTGGCACGATGGGCCTTGAAGTGATTGAGTTGGTTCGGCAAAATGGTATCGATCCTGAGCGGGTTATTCTCGGCCACGTGGATCGCAACCCCGATCTGGAGTATCACAAAAAGATGGCCTCAAAGGGGGCGACACTTGGTTACGACGGCCCTTCCAGGGCGAAGTATTGGCCGGACAGCGTACTGATTGAGCTGATCAAGGGTATGTGCAAGGCAGGATACGCCGATCACATTGTACTTGGGGGCGATAACGGACGCGCCTCCATGTGGCCGCAGTACGGCGGCGGATACGGACACAATTATATCATTGAGAAGTTTGTCCCAAGACTGCTGGAAGCGGGAGTTTCTGAAGTGGATGTTCATAAATTTCTTTATGACAACCCTATGCGCCAGTTTACTTTTGCATTGTAAAGGAGGGAAATATGAATGAATTGGATGTATGAGCTTTTTCAGGTTAAAAAGCCGATCATTGCAATGTGCCATTTGCAGCCGCTGCCGGGAGACCCCAATTATGACATCGCAGGGGGTATGAAAAAGGTGGTTGAGCTTGCAAGAAATGACCTTCATGCTCTGCAGGACGGAGGCGTGGATGGGGTTATGTTTTCAAATGAATTCAGTCTTCCGTACTTGACCAGGATTGAGCCGGTCACGGTAGGTGCGATGGCATGTGTCATTGGTGAGCTAAAGAGTGAAATTAAGATACCATATGGTGTTAACTGTCTGTGGGATCCAATAGCATCTCTGGACTTGGCGGTGGCTGTAGACGGGAAGTTTATCCGTGAGATCATTTCAGGTGTTTACGCCAGTGATTTTGGGCTTTGGAATACGAATGCCGGCGCCACCGCCCGACACCGGGTCAGGCTCGGCGCCGGGCATATCAAAATGCTATACAATATTGTGCCGGAGGCTGCCCAATACCTTGCCGGACGCGATATTGGTTCGATTGCGAAATCGACGGAGTTTAACTGTCAGCCGGATGCATTATGTGTCTCAGGACTTACCGCTGGGACGGAAACAGATACACAGGTGCTTAGGATCGTCCAAAACTCTGTACAGAGCACACCGGTGTTGTGCAATACCGGCTGTAACATCGGCAACATTGAGCGGCAGCTTTCCGTTGCCGACGGGGCAGTCTGCGCAACGACGTTTAAGACAGATGGTATTTTTAAAAATCCTGTGGACGTGAACCGTGTGAAGGCTTTTATGGACAAAGTCAGAAGCATTCGATAATACATTGAGGAGGGACAGAGCTTGCTTAAAGAGTTACTGGAAAAAAACCGGGTAGAATTTTACGACAGCTTTGACAATTGGCAAGACGCTATTCGCAGCTGCTGCCATTCACTGATTGCAGACGGCTCTATCACCGAAAAATATGCCGAGGCAATCATTGATAACGTGCTTGAGTATGGTCCGTACATCGTCATCACCGACGATCTGGCGATTCCACATACCAAGGTCAACGCTCAGGGTGTTCGTTCAAACGGCATCAGCTTTACCAAGGTCGCAAAACCTGTGGAGTTTGAGCCGGGTAATCCTAAAAAAAGCGCACGCCTGATCTTTACCCTTGCGGCAAATGATATGGATGGGCACTATGATAACATGGAAAGGTTGAGCGAAATGCTGCTCAACGAGGAAGCACTTCGGGGGCTGCAGGAGGCCGACGATTTGGCGAGCGTAAAGCTTCTGTCAAAGCGATTGGGTATATAGGGAGATGAAAGGACTGGGGGATTTATGGTAGAAAAAACAATAACAGTGGTCAACCCGAGCGGCATTCATGCCCGCCCGGCAACAATGTTGACGGAATTTGCCAAATCCTATGCCGGTATGGTCGAGGTGATCAAGGGTGAAAAGATTGGAAACCTAAAGAGTATTTTGATGATCCTCACCATGGGTCTTAAACGGGGGACGGAGATTACCCTTCGGGTTACCGGGGAAAATGAACAGGAATTCTTAGATTCACTTGTCCGCTTTATCCTTGATATGGAGGACTGAAGGATATGGGAGAGAGAGTCAGTGGGATTGCAACGAGTGGAGGCATTGTGATCGCAAAAGCACCAAAATTTCATTGGCAGGTCAGATCCATGTATGACCGAATGAAGTGGAAGAAGTGAGGAAGCGCTTTGACCAAGCGATAGAGGCCTGTGGCACAGCAGGAGGGAAATAATATTACATAGCCGTTTGTTCCTAACCAGAGCAAGCGGTATTTTTATGCCATCAAACAGCTTTGAAAGGTAAATATTTGTTCTTGATGGTGAAATATAGGAAACATAAAGTAGCAGTGATGGTGCTGGAATGAACAAGACAAGGTTGCCTTTTTTATAAAAGGTGGTGTATGCTTAATAAAAATATTTTGTGTAGAGAGGTACGTACTTTGGATAAACAGAAAAAGAAAATCAGATGGCGAAACTCAATTCAAACAAAGCAAATAATTGGATTTACTGCTATTATTGTAATCATAACGATCATCAGTTATGTCTTACAGATGAACTCTATGAATGTTGCCATTCAGGCAACCTATGATAAGATGAATGCTAACACCCATTATTTCCTGAATTCTTTTGAAAATAATTTAGGGCATGTCAGGCAGCTTCAGATAGAATTCTTTAGTGATCGAAAATTAACGTTTTTAGTAAGTGACGAAATTCAGCTTACAGAGTATGAGCGAAGAGAGGCGATGCTGTCAGTACGTGAAAAGTTGCAGGGTATTACCGGGATTAATGGGATGATTGAGGAAATTGTTCTATATCTTTCCAGATCGGGATATCGTATTACCCAATCGTAAGTCAGGAATATGACGGATTTTGATCATGAAAATATGGAGAAATATACACAGTATCAATCAGGAAAGATGCATTATGATGAAGGCAGTTTTTTTATTGAAGAGTCCAAGAGGACCCGAACGAATTCTAATCAGATACCAAATCATGTGATGGTTGTCATCTTTTCGGCTGATAAAATCAAACAAAATATAGAAGTAATAAATGTATCAAGCGACAGTGGAGCGTTTTTTTACCGAAAGGAAGACAATCTGTTATTGGAAGCCAGTCTGGGAAATGCAGTTGGTGCATCTATCTGTTGGCAGCTGGAAATGAACAATAGGCAACGGGATGTGAGTACCGAGCGAGTTAAGGTAGATGGTGAATGGTATCTGGTTTTTATTGGCGGAAGCGGCACCCTTGGCACATTTGTGCAGTATGTAAAAGAAGCGCCTGTTATAGCGTCAATGAACCAGTTTCGTAATAATATGTATCTGCTGATTGGCGTGATGATTATCATGTCACTGCTGTTTGTACTTTATACCCAGCGCATTATTCACAAACCAATCAAAGTTCTGCTTCAGGCATTTGAGGAGGTTAAGATTGGAAATTGGACAAAGCATATCCATTATATCGGCAAGGACGAATTTAGCTATCTATATGATGGTTTCAATGATATGGAAGATCAGATTATTCGGCTAATCGATAATCTCTATGTGCAGACGAATCTGGCACAGACGCAGAACTAAAACAGTTGCAAGCTCAGATCAATCCACATTTTTTATATAATAGTTTCTTTATCCTGAGCCGACGGATTAAGAGGCAGGATTATGAAAATGCCGAAGAATTTGCAATCCACCTTGGTAATTATTTTCGATTTCTAACCAGGAATGTGTCAGATTACGTTTATTTAAAACAAGAGACAGAACATGCAAAATGTTACGCAGCGATTCAGGAAGCAAGGTTTGTGAGTCGACTTACGATAGAATTTGGAGAACTGTCGGAAATATATACACATTTTTTATACCACGGTTGACGTTGCAGCCAATTCTGGAAAATGCTTTTGAGCACGGACTGGAGACCCGGGCGAAGGATGCCCTTTTGCGTGTTTCTTTTGCTGCCAGGGAACAAGGATTGCTGATTCAAGTGGAGGATAATGGAAAAGGGATATTGGATGGTGATTTGGAGCGTATGCAAATGCTTCTGACATATGTAGAGGGTGATGTGGGTGATGACATTACCGGAATCAGAAATATTCATCGCCGCTTACAGATTTATTTTAAAGGTAAGGCAGGACTTCGTATTATGCGTAGTGAATTAGGTGGAGTCAAAGCAGAGATTTATATTGAAACGGGAGGTGAACACATTGATACATAATCTTTTGATCGTAGATGATGAAGTTGAAATTCTAACCTGGCTTAAGGAATTGTTCCGCTATGAGTTTGACATGGAGATCGGTGTGTATACGGTTGATACAGGTATGGAAGCCCTTAGGCTGTTAGACCAGGTCAGATTTGACGTGGTGCTGACTGATATCCGGATGCCAGAGATGAATGGCATTATGCTTTATAAGAAGATACGTGAGAACTGGCCAAGGTGTCATACGGTACTTTTAACTGGTTTTCGTGACTTTGATGATATGTATCAACTATTTAACAACCGTGATGTTCAATATCTCCTTAAGAGTGAACAAGATGAAGTGATCATGAATACAGTCCGGCAGGCTTTTTCAAAGGTAGTACAGGAATTGGAACTTGAAGAAAAAAGGAAAAAACAGCTTGAGCAGGCGAATGAATGGCTGAAAAAGAAGTTTATGGATGCCGTTATAACTGGAATATGGGAATATGGTAAATCCGAAATGATTGCTGGCATAGCGGGACTGGATATTCCATTCAAGCCCGATCTACCGGTAATATTGCTATTAGTAAGAATCGATGCTGTGAGTACTGAGGATTCACAGAAGAACAGCGACACAATGACAGCGGGAATACAATCTATCCTGCAGACCAATTTCCCGCCCAGACTCTCAGGAGGTATCCATATCTGCGGGGGGCAGATTTACCTTTTGGTACAGCCTAAGGAAAGAGAAGATACTGACTGGGACAGCATCAAAGCAGTAATTACCGGTGCTATAGAGTATAGTCAGGAAATATTCAGGAATCTTTATGGAGAGACATTCTCCGGTGTGGTCAAAAATGATGCGGTGATATTGGAAGAAATTCCAAAGGCTGCAGTGCGGTTACGTCAGGTCATGGTGAGCTGCCTTGGGGGAGAACATGAAATTATTCTTCGAGAGGAGATGGCTGAGCTTGGTGAAGATCTTGAAACGGTGTCATGGAAAATCGATCACATACCTGTTCTGAAATCGTATCTGGAACTACGTAAAAGAAATGAATACTTTGAGATGCTGTTCACATGTTTTGCACAGATGACAGGGAAAAGCAGCCACGATCCACATGATTTGGAAATATATTACAGCATTTCAGTGATGCTGCTCCAATTTGTGAATGAAAATCATCTAAATGCACGAATGGCGTTTCGGATCGGAATATTCAAATTGACCAGAGCTGATGAGCACAAAGACTGGGAGGAAGCAGCTCAATATCTGGTTAATGTATCAGATGCTATTTTTGCATTGCTGGATGATGTTGAGAATACCCTGACAGATCGGGCACTTAAAAGAGTGCAGCAGTATATCGATGAACATATCAGTGAGGATCTGCCGCTGACTACCTTGGCTTGCATTGGCGGCTTTAATGCCAGCTATCTTTCGCATTTATTCAGGCAGGTATGCGGATTAACTGTTACGGATTATATATGTCATAAACGGATGGAAGTAGCCAAACGTCTTCTTGTGGATACTGACGCTAAAGTGCAGGATATTGCCGCAACATCGGGGTATATTTCAGCCAATTCTTTTACCAGAGCTTTTCGTACTATGAAAAACTATCGCCAAAAGAATACCGGGAATTGCATCGCCAAGGCTAATAGAAAATAGATCGGTACAGCTTCCAACTGAATAAATTTTTCAGTCGGAGGCTGTATGCGTATAGGAAGAGAAACAATTCGTAAATTTATGCGAGAAAAGTAAAAAGGTGTATATGGAAAAAAGACAAGATGAACTTTATAATAAAGATAAAAGAAAGGGAGGAAACAAAATGAAAATGAAAAAAATAGTAGCATTTCTAACAGCAGTTATTATGGTGGCTTCACTAACAGCCTGCCAGACCGGAAAAGCTCCTGAAACGGATGTGCTACAAGAAGGAGAAACACAAAACGTATCGAGTGAAGACAGTGAAGACACTACAAGTAAAAGCAGTGATAAAAACCTATTTGGATATGAGGAACCGGTAACAGTAAAGGTTGGTATTGCGAATGCGAGTGATTTTACGTGGTATGGAGGCGAGAATTTAGCGGACAATTCCTGGGTGGATTTATATAATGAAAACAATATCATTCCGGAAGTGTTGTATGAAGTAGATGCTTCACAGGGAGATACAAAGCTTTCGACAGCTATTATGTCAGGAAATTATCCCGATGTTATCAAAGTTACAAAAGCAAAGATAAGTGATTTTGTAAACTATGCGAATACCGGAGTGTTAGCAGATATTACCGATGTATTAGAAGAATATGCCAGTGATGAATTAAAAGAGTATCTCTATTCGGATGGTGGCCTGGCAATGCAGAATGTGACAATTGATGGAAGAGTTTACGGTCTTCCGGTATTGGGAAGTAATTTTGATTCGATTCCACTGATGTTTATCCGTCAGGATTGGCTGGATCGCTTAGGGCTGGAAATGCCGACGACGATGGAAGAATTAAAAGCAGTTGCCCATGCCTTTACATATGACGATCCGGATGGCAACGGAAAAGATGATACATATGGTCTTGCCTTAAATGGTGTCGATGTTTTAAAATCCGGAGTCGGTGACGTGAATCCGGTTTTCAATGCATATGGTGCATATCCGGGAAATGACGGATTAGCAATGATTGAGGGAGAAGATGGAAAGGTTACCTGGGGTGGAACCAATGTCAATGGAATGAAATCCGGTCTTACATTTCTTCAGGAATTGTATGCGGATGGATCTCTTATAAAAGACTTTATTACCATGGATGGAAATGCAGTTTTTGAAGAGGCTGGTTCCGGACGCTGCGGAATCTGGTTTGGACCGATGTGGGGCGGCATGAATCCGGCACAGGATTTATTAGCAACGACACCGGATGTTCATATCACTTCTTCACCAATTCCGAGCGGACTTGATCAGGCAGTAAGCCAGTCATTGTTAACGGCATCGGTATCATCGGTATATGGTATGAGCAGTATGTGTGAAAATCCGGAAGTATTGATAAAACTTGCAAACTTAAGTGTTGATAAAATTGTGTATCCAAAAGATGCCGATGAGTACAATATGTATTATGGAGACTATGAAAATTACACAGGGTGGAAAGCCAGCTTAGTACATTTAGAAAAACCAAATAAGAATTATGATATTTATCTGAAATTGACAGAGGCAATGAAAACAAAAGATACAAGTGATCTAACTATTGATCAGATCCCTTACTATGATATGATAACAGCGTATTTAGACGCAAAGGAAGCGGGAACGATCGATGCAGAAGATAGTAATATCAGAGGAGGAATTTCCAGGTATACGGTATTTGGTGACCCGCAAGGTTCTTATGCAGCACTTCATAAGATGATTGAGAATGATGATTTTGTACATTCGGCTTATAATGCTTTTCCAACAGAATCTATGACAGAAAATGCTGCAACACTTAGTAAATTTACGGTGGAAATGATCGTAAAGGTGATTACTGGAGATGCTGTAGACAATTATGATGATTTCCTGGAGTCATGGTATGCATTGGGCGGTGATGCAGCAATTGCAGAGGCTCAGGAGTGGGCTGATGCAAATTAAAACGGATTATAATTTAAAATGATTGATAAAGCGGTGCGGGAGTTTTAAGAAATCATCCGGCACCGCTTTATATAAAGGTGCAGAAAAATGAAACAGAAATCAAAAAGTAGATCAGACAGATTTTTTTTACATGGCATGCTCCTTTTGCCGGATACCTTTCCGGCATTGCGCAACACCCTGCTGATTGCAGTATTTAAGATCATCGGAAATTTGATAATTCCGGTAACCTTTGCGCTTTTGTTAAATGAGATCAGAGTGAAATGGTTTAAAAGGACAGTACAGACCATTACCTATCTTCCGTACTTTCTCTCATGGATTATCTTAAGCGGAATTATGATCCAATTTCTATCACCTGGAAGTGCGGCAAGAAGTCCGGGGTTACTCAATACACTCCTGCTGAATCTGCGTATTATCGATGAACCAATTTATTTTCTAGGATCGAATAATACTTTTAGACAGACTATGGTTGTTAGTGATATATGGAAAAACTTTGGCTATAATACGATTGTTATTTAGCAGCCCTAACCGGGATTGACCCGACTTTATATGAAGCTGCCGCAGTAGATGGAGCCGGGCGTATGAAACAGACGTTTCACATTACCCTCCCTGGTATCGCCCCCTTTGTTGCACTGATGACGGTTTTGGCAATAGGAAATGTATTAAACGCTGGTTTTGATCAGATTTTCAATCTGTATAATCCGGCAGTATACGAGACCGGTGATATTATTGATACGCTGGTTTATCGGTTGGGACTTGTCAACAGGCAATATTCCCTGTCTGCCGCAGTGGGATTACTGCGTTCAATTGTATCGTGTATTCTGGTTTTGACGGGATATAAGCTAGCAGATAAATTTGCCGGATATAAAGTTTGGTAAGGAGACGTGTAATGAATAAAATAAAAAAATCAAAAAGCCGTAAATTATTTGAAGTTCTTAATTATATTATTATTTCGGCGGTAGTGATCAGTTGTGTGATTCCGATATTAAATCTCTTGGCGTTATCATTCAGCTCTTCACAGGCGATCATTGATAACCGGGTAAGTCTTTTTCCGGTAGACTTTACAGTGAAGTGGTACTATGTCAAGAAAAAGTACAAGTTAAATCGGGAAATTTTCAAACAATTGATTAGCATATCCGAACTTCAACTTGCCTTGCTCATCATTTCATCCATTTTTTCCCTATATTGCTTC
>Ga0153997_1000259_pt1 | contig 15662 bp, 20 predicted proteins | sample TSNC081MetaG_FD_104750 | JGI IMG/M metagenome (GOLD analysis project Ga0153997, IMG submission 104750) | Attine ant fungus gardens microbial communities from North Carolina, USA - TSNC081 MetaG | ecosystem: Host-associated > Fungi > Mycelium > Unclassified | place: USA: North Carolina, Lumber...
ATAAAAGTACAAAAAGTCAAAAATAACTTCAATGGCGTGAAATATTATAAAATAGTATTATAGTTAACTGGAATAATATTTTCTGATTTTGGAAAAACGTACTATTTTTGTTCATTAGGAAGAAGCTCTCGCAAACTAGGATGGCTCTTGACTGAGTCTCCAAGAATATATGCCAAAATATCCTGCCGCATTTGGAGTTAAAATGAACCGTCTCCTTCTTTTAATTGGATCGGCAGTGGTTCTGTCGAGCGCCGTTTCAGCGTCTCCACCCGTCACAGTTGTTGACGGTGACACGATCTGGGTTGGCGAGGAGAAAGTACGCATCGTCGGACTGGATGCGCCAGAGACATACCAGGCGCGGTGTGACGAGGAGCGCGCACTAGGACAGCGGGCAACCGGCTATCTGAGGGTATTGGTCCAACGTGGCCGCGTCACCATCAAACGCCAGGACAGACCGGATCGATACGGACGCACGTTGGCTCGTGTGTATATCGACGGGCGCGACGTGGCGGATATTATGGTGAGAGAGGGGCTGGCGGTGAGGTATGATTGTCCGCGCGGTCGCTGTCCGAGGCGAATTGACTGGTGTAAGCGGTTGAAGGTTGCAAGGTAGGTTGCAAGACTTGTAAGGCCGTCACTCCTCCTCATCCTCGTCGTATACATCAACAATAAAGGAGCTTGGTATCTGGTAGATATGTTTCTGGCTCGCTACCGCTGCAAAAGGCTCAGCATAGATATCGGCATCCGGCGCAAGCGTCGGCCCCTCATAGGTTGATTGATCAACCACGATCCGGATAAAGCCAGCCCCAACGCCGATCACCTTTGCGCTATAGACCCCTGATTCAAGCGGGTTTTCCTCCTGCCCGAGGTGGATTTTAACCCGTACGCCTTCGATGATTGGCCGAGCATTTAGATGCTTCGGCTTAAAGAAATAAACGATCATTGCTCCATCACCAGATCATCAAGGTTAACGCGGAGCGCCCTGGCAATCTTCTGCATCACGTCAACGGTGCCCTGGCGCTTGCCGGTCTCGATCTGACTGATATAGGCGTGGCTGATCCCAACCGCCTCGCCAAGCTGCTTCGTGGTCATGCCGCGCCAATCGCGATAGACGCGGATAGGGTTTTCGCCGTCAAACACGATGCGGTTCACGATCTCGGCAGGGATCATCTCAATCTCGCCTACCCTGATGGCGGCGAGCGTGTGCTTAATCTCTCCCGTCTCCCGCAGATCGTCGAGTTCGTCAATCATGGCGTCGAACTCTGCGGCATCGAGTACCGCAAGGCGCTCGCCCTTTGGGGTAAGAATGTATTGAGCCGTATGCCTATTCATTACCGTATTTCCTTCCTTCGCCCGCCATCAATCCATATACGCGCCGCCGCGAGGGGCGATCTTGATAACCGCGATAATCTTCAGATCTTCGGTGAAGATTACCCGCCAGCTTCCAACTCTCATCCGGAGTGTTTCAACGCCTTTCATCGTGATGACGTTATTAGCCAGTTCCTTCGGACTGGTCGCGTACTGTTCCATCTTTGCCCGTATCTTCTCCGCCTCGTTACGCGGCATCCTCTTCAACGTCTTTGCTGCGTCCGGGGAGTAGATGATTTGCTTCATGATCGGTTTCGATCTCCGTTGATGTCATTTTGTAGCAATTTGCTACAATTATGTCAACGTAAATTGTAACCATCAGTTACAGAGAAACGACAAAATTTCTGTCGTGGCGTAGGGGTCTAGCCCCTAAGCAGTACGAAAAAAACAAAGAATGGCCCGGGTGACATTCTGCGAGAAATCGGGCATCAAATCACTACCGTCGCAGGACGTTTGCAGATGACAGCAAAATCAGCGAGGCCGGGATGCTGAAGTCCCTCCGAAAAGGTCGTCAAATCCCGGTCCTCCCTGAATTCTGTCAACCCTAAACGCCCCTCCGGTCCGACAGTTATAAACTGAAAAATTCACGTCGCTGCGTAGTCCCCTAGGGGCTATACAGTACGTGCGACCCCAAGCGACGGACTATTGATTTTTTCGCGATTTTTGGCACTGTTCAAAAACCCTCGCGGAAACACCACAGAGATAGGTAGCGCCATTACAGGGGCGGCGGGCGTCAAGCCCGTCCAGACCCGTCCTGATAGGTACATAACCTGTAAATGTTGAGCTCTACGACATGCAATGGACCATCACGCACAGTGGCGCCAACCTGGAAAGGCACGCCGAGCAACTGACGATGCTCGGTTCAAGAGCACCACACGTACTCTCACGTGCCCTGAACCATGAGGGCAATAAAGGGCGTACCGAAATACGGCGTGCAACTGGTAATACCATGGGCCTGCCCTACGGGCTCATGGTACGAGCCATTCGATCAACCAGTTCGACACCCTCCACCCTGACATACATGCTAAGGGCAGCAGGAGGCCGCATCTCTCTCAAATATTTTGGAGCAAGAGAGGGAGACGGAGGCGTGAAGTCAAAGATCGGGTTCGAGGCTCAGGCGTTCATCATGAGCGGACGCATCGGTGCTCGAAGCCCATCACCAAAGCTCGGTGGCCATGTCTACCGTCGTATCACTCTCGGTGATCGTCGCTGGGGTGGAGCGATAGAGAAGCTCACAGGTCCATCAATCCCTGATGAGATGATGAAGGGTGAACCTCTTGCCAAGTTCCGCATCATCCCTCGGCGTCTCGATGTCCGTGTCGCACATGAGATTACAAGGGCATTGCAATAGACGTACAGAGAATCTCGTGTACGGGCGCTCTCTGTCTTGATATGCTCCCCTACGTCCAGAGCTCGAAACGCCTGTCAGTGACGCTCGTATCCTTTCCACGGCACTTTCCACGCCTTTAGGGACCGTATAGCAGGGGGCGCGCGAGGGTACGGCACGAAGGCCCGAATTTTGAGCGTTTTTGGTGAAACGAAAATCTCATTTCGCTTCGCCTTGAGATTTGCTGCTTTTGCTTGATTTCCAAGGGAAATGAGGCGGGGGCATGCGGGTGCGTCAACACCCGGAACCGCGAGTATGCACCTCGCATGATTGAAAGCGATCGGTCTTCCGATCATCCCGCCACCGTGGCCAACGGTTCGGCGAGAGTTGCAGGAAATCATGCAGAAGAAGTTAACGGAGAATGCGCCCGTCATAGAAATGCGGGCAACGGATGAACTTGTTCCTTACGCGAGGAACGCCAGAACGCATTCCGAAGAGCAGATCAGAAAGATTGCACGCTCGATTTCGGAATTCGGCTTCACGAATCCGGTCCTCATCAATGAGGAAGGGACCATCATCGCAGGGCATGGTCGCGTGCTCGCCGCGCAGCGCTTGGGGCTGGAAAAGGTTCCGGTTATCGTTGTGCGTGGATGGAGCGAGGAGCAGCTTCGCGCTTATGTGATCGCAGACAACCAGCTTGCTTTGGAGGCGGGCTGGGATGAGGAACTGCTGAAGCTCGAGCTTTCCTTCTTGGAGTTCGACGCCTCGATTGATTTGACGCTGACCGGCTTCAACGATGCCGATCTTGCCAAGCTGTTGACGAAGGCGGTGGAGGAAGAAGCAGGCGTTGACCATGCCGAAGAATGGCAAGGGATGCCGGAATTCGAGCAGAAGGATAAGACCGCCTTCAGGTCGATCACTCTGCATTTCAAGGATCAGGATGCAGTCGAAGCGCTGTCCGACCTGATCGGGCAACGGATAACGGATAAGACAAGGTTCATCTGGTATCCGTCAATCGAGTTGGAAACATACGCAGATAAGCGCTATGCCTCCGGCTCCTAAGTTTCCGCTCTACATCGTTTCCAAAGGTCGGCACGATTCCCGCCTTACGAGCCGAGCGCTCGAGCGCATGGGCGTACCGTACTTCATCGTTGTCGAAGCGCAGGAGTATGCCGCTTATGCCGCCGTGATCGAGAAGAGCAAGGTGCTCGTTCTCGATAGCGCGTACCAGCGGGATTACGACACCTTCGACGATCTCGGCGACAAGAAGAGCAAGGGGCCTGGTCCGGCCCGCAATTTCGTCTGGGACCATGCAATTGCGAACGGGCATCCGTGGCACTGGGTCATGGATGACAACATCAAGGCGTTCTATCGCCTCAACCGAAATCTCAAGGTGCCGGTGAGCGACGGCACGATCTTCCGTTGCATGGAAGACTTTGTGCTCCGGTACATGAATGTCGCGATGGCGGGGCCGAACTATTTCATGTTCGCTTCTCGGAAGGAGGTCATGCCTCCTTTCATCGCCAACACGCGGATTTATTCGTGCAACCTGATCCGGAACGACGTGCCGTTCCGCTGGCGCGGTCGGTACAACGAAGACACGGACCTATCGCTCCGAATGCTCAAGGCGGGCTGGTGTACGATCCAGTTCAACGCCTTCCTGCAAGAGAAATTGACAACGCAGACGCTCGGCGGCGGCAACACTGCCGAGTTCTATGCGAACGAAGGAACGCTCGCGAAGTCACGGATGCAGGTAGCAATGCACCCGGACGTGTCGCGCTTGGTCTGGAAGTTCGGTCGTTGGCACCACCATGTGGACTATCGACCTTTCCAGAAGAACAGAATGGTCCGCCGTGCTGGCACCAATATCCCGCGTGGCGTGGACAACTACGGAATGAAACTGGTCGTGGATGGTGATGGCGAAGAAACCGGAAGCCAATAGCGAACAGGGTTTCATCACGTTGGATACGGCTGCGAAGCTTGTCATGCTGACGCCGCGTCGTGTCCAACAACTCGCCGCCGACGGTTACATCTCGAGGAAAGATGGGAAGTACACCATCGTCGGCGTGGTGCAGGGCTACATCCGCTATCTGCAAGAAGAGGATCGCCGCACTGCGAAGTCGGCAGCGGAGAGCCGGGTGCGCGACCGTCGCGCCGACGAGATCGAACTCCGAATTCTAGAAAAGCAAGGCACCTTGCTCGAAGAATCCCGTGCCGAGGCGCTCGGCCTCGTTGATGTCGTCATCGGCGGGTTGAAAGCAGACCTTTACGCGATCCCTGCGCGGACAACGACAGATATTGGCCTGCGGCGCAAGATTGAGGAAGAGATTGACAACGCTCTCGGAGAAGCTGCGAAGCGAGCGAAAGATTGCGCCGCTGGCGTGGGAGCGTATAGCGAAGCTACTTGAACCCGCTCCTCGGCTGACACCTGATGAATGGGCTTTCAATAACCGCAAGTACCCACTGTCTGCCGGTGTTCCTGGGCCGCGCGACTCATCGCGCACCCCTTACATAATACCGTTCCTGCATTTTTTTGATGATCCGCAATACGAAACGGGCATCTTCATCTGTGGTACGCAGATGTCGAAGACCGACGGCATTCTCGACATCATAGGATGGCGGCTCGATACCAAACCCCGCCCGATGCTTTATGTCGGGCCATCGCGGGACTTCGTATCTGACCAGTTCGAGCCGCGCCTTATGGCGCTTTTTGACGAAGCTCCGAGGCTCAAGGATCGGTTGGCGCGGGGAAAGCGGAACAAGAAGACGAAAAAATACGTCAACGGCGTGCCGATCCGCTTGGCATGGTCGGGTTCGTCAACGTCCCTCTCGTCTGACCAGGCCGCAGATGTCTTTCTCGATGAATACAGCAAAATGCTGCATTCGAAGCGCAAGACGGGTGACCCGTTTGTTCTCGCCAAGGCCCGCGCCGATACCTATGCCGACCGCAACATTGCGGCGACTTCAACGCCAGAGCGGGGCACCGTCGAAACCGAAAAAGACCCGGTTTCCGGATTGGAGTTCTGGAAGGTGGCCGACCCAAAAAAGCTAGAATGCCCGACTTGGGCACGCTGGCAGACTGGCACGATGCATCATTGGGCTTGGAAATGCCCGCATTGCGCCGAATGGTTTATCCCTCGCTATCGCAATTTACGCTGGCCGGGTTGGCCGGAAGCGATTAGCGGGGGGCAGGCTAGGCGGGATACATGGCTTTGCTGTCCGGTTAGCGGTTGTGTGATTGCCGAATCCGAGAAGGAGAAGATGAATTCTCCGGGCAATTGCGTAATGATTGCCCCCGGTCAGCGTATTGCGGCAAGTGGTGAAGTTGAGGGGGAGCCCTCGACTGACACAACAACGATTTCGTGGTGGGCTTCCGGTCTCGCTTCTCCCTTCCTCTCATGGGGTGAGCGCGTCGAAGAGATGATGAACGCCGAGGCGTCCGGCGAAGAAGAAGCGATTCAGGCCGCAATCAATAAATGCGGCGAATTGTTCTCCAAGGCTTCATTTAAGGCAGCGAAGCTCACCGATCTCGACGAGAAGAAGATCAAGGGCTTGCTGTTCAGAACGGTGTCGCCCGAGGTTTTACGCCTCACGCTCGGCGCGGACGTGCAGGGCAATCGAATCGTATGGGTTGTTCGCGGATGGGGCGCGGAGGCGCGTTCATGGCTGATCGACTGCGGGGAGACATGGGGACCGACCCGACACGATGATGTGTGGGCCGAGTTCTCAAAGCTCCTTCAGACGGAATACGATGGCCTGCCGATTGAAAAGGCGCTCATTGATGCTGGTTTCCGCCCCGACAAGAAAGAGGCCGGGGACTATCACAAGGTTTACGACTTCTGCCGGCACTGGTCTTGGGTTGCGAGCCCGACAAAGGGGCAGAAAACACAGTCGATGCCGGTCATCGTTCGACCGACAGAGGTAACGGCAGAGGGCAAGAAAGAGACCTATGGCCTCGATTTGCTCCACGTCAACACCGACTATTTCAAGTCGCTGGTTCACTCGAGAATATGGGCCAAGACGGGGAAACCCGGCTCGTTCCATCTTCCCGAAGCAATCATCGGTAGCAACGTCGAGGACGCCGATTATTGCCGTCAGGTTCTTTCCGAAATTCGGGATGACGACGGCACTTGGCTCCCGCTTTATCCGCAAAACCACTTCTTTGACGCCGAGGTTCTCGCAACCGTCGGCGGCTATCTTCTTCAGGTCCACCGGATACCGGAAGGGACGTTGCGAGAGGGATGGCAGGAAGAAGAAGCAGGCAGGCTTTCAAGCCGTGCAATGCCGAAGGCCGAGGAGGGCGTGCTGTCTCTCCGCGAACGGATGGCAAACCGGGCCTCGCGCCTTAACCAGAACTGAGGTTTGATTGATGAGCACGAAGCCGCGTATCCGCGTTCCGGCGCGTTCAGTGCCGAGTGGCGTCTATGCGCCGCCGACGGTGCGCTCCGGATACATGCGCGACGAACGCGGCCCAGTATTCGGTCATGCCTGGATGCCTGCGCTACGGGAACCACGCGACGATGTGAGAGTCGGTTGGTATGCCGCTGCCGCCCGCGCGGTCGATATGGCGCAAAATAGCGGCTGGTTTGCCGGGATGCTCGAGCAATGTGTCGCGAATATCGTCGGCAATGGCCTGCGACTGAAATCAAAACCTGACACCGACATGTTGAGATGGGATTCGAAACAAGCTTCCGATTGGGCGCGAACGGTTGAGCGGAAATTCGAACTAACGGCGAAAAGTGCCATCGAGGTTGATGCGGAAGCGAAGAAAACATTAGGGCACTTGCAAGCGGTTGCTATTCGTCACTGGCTTCAAACAGGTGATATCCTTGCGGCTCTTCCGACATTCAAGCGCGAAGGCTCCAACACGCTCACAAAAATATGGCTTCTCCCGCCGACGCGCCTGCTTAACAAGAACGAACCTCCTTTCACTGTACAGGGCGTTCAACTTGATAATTACGGCGCGGCTATGGGTTACTGGCTGCGCAACCCGACGGCGCTTGATCCATTCAGAGAAGAGTTCTTTCGCTCTCGTGACGAAAAAGGGCGGCTAAACGTCCTGCATGTTTTCGATGGCATGGCAGGTCAGGCGCGTGGGATATCACCGATGACCCCAGCGCTACGGCTCCTACGGCAGCTTTCCCGGCTCGGCGAATATAAGGAAGGCCAGGAACTCTCTGCCGCAGCCTTCGCCGCCACGGTTGAGAGCGAAGCCCCTACCATGGAAGTGCTCAAGGCGCTTCAAACGACTAAAGAGCAGCAACAATATGGGCGGGGCCATAGGGCCAGCATGGACCCGTGGTTTGATGCACGTGAAGGCTGGTATCAGGGAACCGATATTGATCTCGGGCGCTACGGCAAGTTTGCCCATATGTACCCGGGAGAAAAGCTGAAGTTCCACGGCGGCACCGGCACCACAAGTTATGAGGCGTTTTGTAAATTTCTCCTGCGTGAAATTGCCCGCGCCGCAGGCATGACCTACGAGAGTGCGACCGGCGATTACAGCAATGCGACTTATTCATCCGTACGCATGGCAACCACGGACATGTTCGGAATCACGACATATCGTCGTCAGAACATCGTCGGCCCGTTCAGCCAAGGATATTTCGAAAGTTGGCTCGAGGAAAAGATCGAGGTTGGCGAGATCGAGATACCCGGTGGCCCCGATGCATTTCAATATCTCAAACCCGCTTTGTGTCGGGCGGAATGGCGGGGAGCAGGCAAGCCGCAGGCCGATGATCTTAAAGCCGCCAAGGCTCATGAAATCTGGCGCCGCCTTGGCGTCATGACTGACGAGATGATCGCCAACGAACTCGGTTGCGACATTGAGGATGTTTACGAGATTCGCGAACGCGAGAAAAAGATGCGCGCCGAGTATCACCTTCCAGATCCGGAAGCTCCGGCACCGGGGAACGACGATCCGGATATCGAAGATGAAAAGGAAGCTGCATGAGTTCCGAACCCGAAGACCCGTGCGCTGTACTCGCCGAGCTTCGCAAGAGGCGGCAGAAGATCATTACGAGTGGCAGTGTGACGAAAACCCGCTTCCGGTCGGCATCGGGCTCCGAGCGTGAAACGTCGCGCTCCAAAGTCGATATGACGGCGCTCGACGCCGAAATCCGAAAATACGAAGACCTTTGCAGCCAGTCGATGGGTGGTCGAGGTCGGCGGTTTGCTGCGACGGCAGGATAATCCATGATTCCATATCATCGTGTTGCAGGGCGGTTCTTCAACCGCCCTTTATTTTTGGCCGACGACGCCGCAGAGGCGATCAGTTCGTTCCTGCTCTCTCGCATGAGCCCATCCGCTGCCGGTCGGGGCGGTCACTCTGAGGATGACGCCAGCACGACCATGCAGGGATTGCCGGGAAGTCAAAGGCCGGATGGCTCTTACGAATGGCAATCCCCTCGAGCCTCTCGCTTTTATGGCGATTACCCGGTGGAGGTCGATGAGCAGGGCAACAAACGGATGCTGCCGTATCGCCGCACGCCTGATGGTGTGGGTATCATCTCTATTGTGGGCGAACTGGTTAATCGCGGTGCCTGGGTGGGAGCTTCTTCCGGCCTCGTCTCATACGAAGCCTTGGCTTACCAGCTTTCCAAGGCCGCTGCCGATCCGAAGGTTCATTCTATTCTGCTCGATATCGAAAGCCCCGGTGGAGAAGCCGTCGGCGTCTTTGAAATCGCGGCGAAGGTCCGAGCCGTGGCAGCGGAGAAACACGTCACGGCGCTTGTGAACGGAATGGCCGCATCGGCGGGCTATGGGATTGTATCTGGCGCCAGCCGGATCGTAACCCTGCCGACAGGCATTTCCGGCTCCATCGGTTGCGTCATGCTGCACCTCGACTTCTCGGAGTTTCTGAAAGCCGAAGGCATCAAACCGACCTTCATTTATGCCGGTGAGCACAAGGTTGACGGCAATCCTTACGAGAAGCTCGACCCGGCAGTTCTCAAGCGCCAGCAAGCCAAGGTGGACCAGTTCTATCAGAGCTTTCTTCAGGCCGTTGCCGAAGGGCGAGGAACACGCCTGATCGCCGAGATGGCGCGGGCCACACAAGCACGAGTCTACCTCGGGGATGAGGCCGTCAAGCTCGGTCTCGCCGATGAAACCGGCACCTTCGAGGAGGTGCTGGCCGATCTTTCACGTCGCGGCGCTTCCAGCCGCAGTTCTCCGTCGAAATCGAAAGGAATTACGATGAGCGAGAAGAATGGTGCGCCCGCCACCAAAGAATACGCGGGCGAGGCTTTGCTCGGCGAGCAGGGCACCAACATCTCCCTAACCGATCATGCCGCCGCCGTCGCCAAGGCGAGGTCGGAAGGTATCGTGGAGGGCCGCAAGGCTGCTCACGAACGCCTCTCCGCCGTCATTGGTATGGAAGGTGTGAAGGGCCGCGAGATGGCCGCGCTCGATCTGGCAATGAAGGCCCCCGATATGTCGGCGGAAGACGTTGCGTCCTTCGTGTCACAGCACTCCAAACCCTCGACCGGCTCCAATCTGGCCGAGCGTATGGCTGCGAATTCGGCGAACAATCTCCGACCGGACGGCAACGGTTCCGCGCAGAAGGAAACCAAGAGCATAGACGCCGATACGATCTACGCGAAGATGAACGGCGTCACCGGCTAATCGCTCGCTCTTCCGTCCCCAACAGCTACGCCCCATCAACCTACAATTTGGAGTGCCAATCATGGCGAAAGTGAAGACCGAAGGTCGGCACGCTGGCGAATTTTTTCTCAGCGAAGCCGATGGCTCCCTCTCTCGGGACAACATCAAGATTCCGGCTGGAACCGGCAAGATCGAAACCGGCACCGTGCTCGGCAAGATTACCGCCAACGGCAAGTTCGTTCCGCACAATCCCGGTGCCACCGATGGCTCGCAGACCGCGAAAGCGATCATCCTGCACAACGTCGAAGTTCCCGACGACGAAGACCTCGAGGTCGCTGCTTTCACCCGCAATTGCGAGGTGAAGGGCGTTTGCCTCGTGCTGCACGAAAGCATCACGACCGACGCCGAAAAGCAGGCCGTCTTCGACGCCCTCGCGACCAACCACATCATCGTTCGCTGATCGCCGACTGTCCGGCTCCGCGAGCAACCTCATTCCATCCTTTTGAGAGAATATTCCAATGGAAAACATTCTGAATATTTTCGACGATGACGCCTTCTCCATGGTGGAGTTGACGGCAACGGCGAATTACCTGCCTCGCGTTCCCGGTCAGATCGGCGCGGCTATCCCGTTCGAGGCGGACGGCGTGTACACCACGACCGTTGCAGTCGAAGAACTGAAGGGCAAGCTTGCTATCGTCGAGCCGACCCCGCGCGGCGGTCCCGGCGAAGTAATCGCCCATGAAAAAGCCAATCTGCGCCGGTTCGAGACGTTCCACCTTCAGCGCGACGAGTCCGTCAGGGCTGACGAGGTGCAGAACATCCGCGCTTTTGGCTCGAGCAACCGTCTCAAAGCCGTACAGGATGTGGTCAATACCAAACTGGCACGCCACTTCCGCGACTTCGACACGACCGATGAGTGGCTGAAGCTCGGTGTCATCAATGGCAAGGTCATCAGCGGCAAGAACAAGGTCATCCTTGATTTGTACAAGGAATATGGCCTGCCTGCACCCACTTCCATCGCTTTCGACTTCTCTGGGGCGGGGGGAGATTCCGCCGTTCGTCTCGCAGCTGACGATCTGAGATGGGGGATGGAAGATGACCTGGAAGCCACCAATTATGGTGGTGTTCACGCCTTCTGCGGCAACACTTTCTTTCAGAAACTCGTTACCTGCAAGGAAGTTCGTGAGACCTTCCTGAGCACTGCCGCTGCCGCCGAACTTCGTGGCGCCCTTCCCGACGTGTTCAATTTCGGCGGCATTACTTGGGAGCGTTATCGCGCTTCCAAGGCCGCTCGTGATGCTGCGGGCGGGGTCTTTATCCCCGATGACGAAGCCCGCGTTGTCCTTACGGGGGTCTCCGGCCTGTACCTGACCCGCTATGCCCCGGCTGATTACTGGGACACCGTGAACACCAAGGGCCTGCCGCGCTACTCGCGTCAAGACGAAACCAAGGCGACGGCAAAGTCGCGTGGTTTCGAGGTCCAGACCAACCCCCTTCATCTCTGCACGCAGCCCAAAACGCTGCGCAAGCTGAAGATGAAGCCTTTACCGAAGCCATAAAACCATCGCGGAAGGTTTGCCCATGTCCAAGTTCACCGAACTCTTGCAAGACGTTGATGACGATTGTGATGAAGAGTTCGGTGATCTGACGCGGGTTATACCCAAAATGCCCGGTAAAGTTGTTGTCGGCGCGATTGACCCGACCCGCGCCATTTTCGAGCCTGTTGGTATCGTCGAAAATGAAATGGTGACCCTGAGTGCCCGTGGTGAGCGGGTATCGCAAGCCGACCGCGCCAATATTCGCTCGTTTGCTATGTCGGTCTCCTATCAGGAAGCCGTTCTAGAGCCGCATTTTGTGCCCCGCGAAGGTGATGAAATCATTTTTCTTAAAGAAGAAGGGCAGCCCCGTGGGCGTGTTGCGATGATCGACCCCGACGGCGAGGGACGGATCGCGGTTTATCTCGATAGGATCAAGACATGAGTTTGGTTGCTCTGTGCCTCCGAACAGCAATGGTTCAAGCGCTTCAGGAGGCCCCGCTGTTTGGTGAAGAGGTTCACGATCAGCCAAACGATCCTTTGCCCCTCGTAGCAACCGAGGGCAAGTCGATAGTCGCCGTATACGACGGCGAAGACGTGAGGACCATAACGAGCCGGGATTTGATTGGTGCGGATCGCGGCATCAGTTTGACTATTCAAGCGTTTCTACCTGCGGAGGTTGAGGTCCAGAGACCATCTGGCTCGGTTCGGGTGTTCACGAAAAATAATGGTGGACCCATCCTGCTTTCGATGCTTGACCGCAGAATTGAGCAGATACTGACAACGGGTTCAACGCCGTGGGCAACAATCCTGCGCGGCATCATTCTCCGCATCAAGGAGATGCACTCAGCGTCATACCTCATTGAGGACCAGGAAGGTCTCCGCATCACCGCGCGGGAATGGGTATTTGTCTTCGATACGCTTGCATCTCCACCGATTGGCGAGCATCCGCTCGGCATATGGGCTGATCTGATTAAATTACTACGGAACGAGCCGGAGCTTTGCGAGCTTGCCGATTTGATTGAGATCGCAATCGAGAGCCCGACCAGTCTCGCTCCGTGGCAGAAGGCAATGGCTGCGCTCGGCATCACGGAAGCTGGAGCAAGAGGTCTCGGGCTCGGACCAGAAGAGCTGCTCGATGATTAACGCGCTGCTGTCCCGCATCGCCGAGCTCGAGCGCAAGATTGCGAACATGATGCCGGTGGGACCGGCTACCGAGGTGGATGCCAAGTCACAGACGTTCCGAATGAGGATCGGCGGGACGGATGAAAAGCCCCAGTTTTCGCCGTGGGCCCCCTACTCTCAGCAATTTGGCAAATTGAAAATTCATGCCCCGATCTCAAAAGGGCAGAATATGTTGTTGCTGTGCCCGAACGGCGATCCTCAGCAGGCCGTCGGTATCCCGCTGTGCTCCAACAACGCCAATCCGTCGCCCTCCGACAAGGATGACGAGAACGTCATCGAATACGGCGAAGCGACGATCAAGCTCAAGGGCGACGAGATTCACGTAAAACGCGGTGTCCAAGAATTTCACTTTAAGCCGGATGGCGGGGTGGAAATGAGGACGGGCGAACTGTCCGTGAACATGGACGCCGGTAGCGGCGATGTCACCGTCAACGGAAGCAAGATCGTTCTCAACGCCCCTGTGGTGATGCCGAAGGGGTTTTCAGCTGGCGGCGGCAAGGGCGCAGCCGTGATTGACGGCAGCATCGAGGCCAAACAGGACATCACATCCGGAACCAAGATCAAGGCTCCGGTCATCGAAGGAGCATGGGTAGAACGATGAAAAGGGAATATGAGATCACCGCGAAAGCGGGAGAGTTCGTCGCCGGTCGGCGTATCATTGGCGATGATCGGAAGAAGCCCCTCTTCCTCACGGATGCGGAGGCGGCTTACGAAAAGCAGATCGGTACTATTCGTCCGGTCGTGTCTTCCGCGCCTGTCGATGAGCCGCAGCCCTCAGTTAAAGCCAAGGGCGGGAAGTAAACAATGGCCGGGATGTGCCGCCATACGGGGAGGCTCATAGGCGCATGGGAACATACCGTGCAGTCCATGGAGGTGATATTCACTACCCGTTTCCATGAGCGCGTTATGCGCCGCTGGTTCAGCTCTCTGCTGCCGCACATCCTGGGCGAGTCCATCGTGCCATCAACGCTCGTGCGCATCTTCGCGGGCCTGGTTCAATCTCTGACGGTGAAGGAGTTTAACGCCTTCCTTCAGAAATACGACGCCCGCGAACCGCGTTTCGTCGTGACCAAGATCACGCCGTTCAACAACAGCCCCGAAACCCTGCGGCAAGGCACTTTTCGGCTCCGCATTGAGGGCATTTTCCGGCCTCGCGCCCACCTTGGCGATCTGACGCCTGCCGGACGCAAGCACTTCTATCTCGTCTCAAACTCGCGGCGCATCGAGCGCCTTTCGTTGAGTGAACCAGCATGACTGATCTTCCTATCGCGGACATTTGGACGTTGCCCGCGCCGGTCCTAGTGTACGAACTCTCGTTTGAGGAGCAGTTCGAGGCCCGCCGCGACCAGTTTCGCCAGCTTTGGGCCAACTCAAAGAAGCTGAAAGAGATTGCCCCGGATTTCGATGTCTGGATGCTCGAAAGCGACCCTATCGTCATCCTGTTGCAATGCGCGGCCTATGGCGATCTGCACTTCATCGCGGCGCTGAATGAATGGGCGCGGGTCGTATTGCTCGCCCACTTCGCCAAGAAGGGTGATCTTGATGCACACGCGGCCCGTGAAGGTCTTGAGCGCTTTCCCGACGAGAGCGACGAACTTCTGCTTGAGCGCATCATTCTCGAACGCCTCGCGAAGAATGCCTATGGCACCGACCCGTGGTACATGCGGCACGCCCGCAATGCCGATGGCCGCGTCCGCGATGTCGCGATCACCGGCAACGGTCGGCGCAAGGTCGAGGTGGCCGTCCTCTCGACAGATAACGGCGGGGTTCCGACCCCCGATCTGATCAACAAGCTCAACGGCATTTTGCCCCTGCCTCCGATTGCCCGGAACAACGACATCGTGAACGTCGTGCCGGCCATTCTCGAGACCACGGACATTGAAGCCGATTACTGGTTGGACGAAGGCGCGCCCCTCTCTCTGCTCGACGGTATCGAGGATATTATCAAGGGCAGATGGAACACTGGGAAGCGCCTCGGGCGAGATCTGACGAGGTCCTGGTACTGCGGACAACTTCAGGTTCCAGGCGTTTACAAGGTCGAAGGCAAAACACCAAATATCATTATCCCGTCGAACCGTGGTGTCGCTATCGGCAACGTCAAGCTGAATTATCGAGGGCGTGGCTGGTGACCGCCGAACTGCTGCCACTGAACGCTACACCGCTCGAAAAGGCGCTATCAGAGGTTCTTGATACCCGTGGCCGACTGGCACCGGAACTTACGCGGGTGCCGACGCTCACGATGAACCCTGACGCCGTTCTGGATGATTGGCTGCCATGGGTGATTGCGGACGAAGGGCTTTCTGTTCTCCTGCCGTACCTCCCTGTACGCCAGGTATTACGCGAGGGCAGACCGTGGAAGAACGAACTCGGCTCCGCCACTGCGATCATCCGGGCGCTCGGCTGGCTCGATTTTTCCGTCACATTGCATTACGAGCCGGACGCGGACGAAAATTTCGATCTGTTTCAGGTCGAGCTTGCCGATCCGGTCGGGATCGGACGCCTGCCGGATATGATCCGGCTTACCGATCTCTCGAAACCGACCACCGATATTCTCGCCCGCATCTTTTCCGGCTACGACGCGCGGCCCTTCCGCCTCGATCATTGCCGCCTCGACGGCCCGGACATGCTCGACGACTGGTCCGGTG
>Ga0153997_1000265_pt1 | contig 15454 bp, 14 predicted proteins | sample TSNC081MetaG_FD_104750 | JGI IMG/M metagenome (GOLD analysis project Ga0153997, IMG submission 104750) | Attine ant fungus gardens microbial communities from North Carolina, USA - TSNC081 MetaG | ecosystem: Host-associated > Fungi > Mycelium > Unclassified | place: USA: North Carolina, Lumber...
AAGTTTCCCAGTTGTAATATCGGTATGCATGGGAGTGCTCTCCAAGACCTACAAAGATATACTGTTTAGCTTTAGGTTGAAGTTTATTAATGTGCTTGTTCTGGATTAAAACCCAGACTTTGGCACTGAACTCCTCCATATTTGAGACATCAGGTTTGCAGTTCCAAAAAGCTTCATAAGGTGTGATGTTCTTGTAAGGGGACTACCCTAGAGTTATGCTTAGTGACGTGAGTAGGTTCCCACCTAAGAGCCGCCATCTCTCCGATCGCATTCCCATCGTCTTCCTACTTTCCCTTCTGTGACAATCCGTGTGAGCCTTCTAAATCTATTAAAGGACAATGTGTGAATATCTGTCAGGTACCATGAGAACGGTGCCTTGACGATCTAGTAGTATAAATACTAGTCCTCTGTTGTAGATATATGGCAGTTGAATATCACTCTAGCTTCAGGATCTACCCATTAGCTTAAGGGTCATTTACCTTGTGTGTGAACCAGTGCCCTAACAGTTCTCATGAAGTGCATGGATAGGGCAAATGTTCTTCAGGTAAAATTCATACTGAACTGCTTTAGGCCAGAGAAAAAGTGAGAGGCTGGTACTAGCTAGCATAGAGCGTGCTTGCTCCATAACAGTGCGATTCAAATGTTCTGCAACGCCATTTTAGGCTGAAGATTTTGGTGCAGTGATCTCATAGTTGATACCCTGCAATTCCAACCAATCAAGAACTTCTTAGTTGATGTACTCCTTGCCACCATCAAAACAGAAGCATTTTACTTTCTTCTTAGTTTGTGTGAAGATGAAGACAACATATTTTTTGATAGCATTGAGTACAACATTTGCTTCTTTGGTTTTGAGGAAATTGACGTGACTGTGGGCCTTGGCAGCATCAGTGAAAGAAATAAAATAGTGTTCACCATGGGGACCTTTTTGATCTACTTTGCCAAATAGATCTGTGTATGTCATTTCACCGATCTCAGTGTATTTGTGTTGGGATTTGCAGGGAAAGGGTTGAATATGGGATTTGCCTGCCAAACAGGCTTTACATTGGTGCAAGTCTGCCTTTTCATTACGAACTTCCAGCCCATTAACCATGTTATGAGTTTTGAGATGGCGCAAAGATTTCATGTTTAGATGCCCAAAGGCATGATGCCATTCGTCCCAGATATGTGCAACAAGCACACGATCAGTGGGACTAGCTAAACAAAGCCGATATAACCTAGATATCTTGTCACCAATGGCTAAGAGTGTTCCTTTTTGTGAACGGAGTTCAACTTTATCACCCTTGAAGATTGCAACATATCCAGCATCTGTTAGCCAAGAGACAGAAATTAGATTGAATGGGGCTAATGGGCAATGAAGTACGTCACATAACACACATGCACGTATAGAGCTGCCAAGAGCAAAGGATAGTGGAACATTGCTATGACCAGAAGAGAATGTATCACTAATGCCAGAAATTTTATGAGGGGGGGTCAAGACGTACAAGGAAAAGTTGTTCTTATTGCGTACTATTGAACGACTACATCCAGAATCTAAGATCCAATCATCTGGCTGCAGGGACTGTACAAGAGTCAGATTCCAGGCCAAAAACATGAAGTCTTTATCATCACTGACATCCAAATCATTTTGAGCAACATTTGCTTGAGAATTTTTTTCTTTTTCCTTTTTCCATCTGTTTCTACCCTTCTCCTTCTTCTTCTTCTTTTCCTTCCTATTATTGTCCTGCTTTTCCTTCTCCTCCTTCTCTTTGTTAACTTGCTTCCCATGATTGCTAGCAAAATGCCCGATACGACCACAGGTATAACATTTGGCAGTTGACTTGTCAATGGCAGCCAATGCAGTACTGGTGCCAGCCTGCTTGCGAAGTCGTTGGAGTTCAGATAACATCCAAAAGATGAGTTTGGTGGGATCTTTGATAACATCTTCTGGAACAGCAGAGATAAAGTTGTTCCAGGATTCAGGGAGAGATATGAGTAGAGCATAGGAAAAATCTTCCTCAGAATAGGTTTCTTGAGCGTAGAAAGCTCCTGCTGGTAAGTTCGCATGATGCAAATGTGATCCTCAATGTCGCTCTCCTCAGTACAACGAGTGCCAAAGAGTTTACGACATGCCGAGACAATCCCGATGGGACCTTTGGCCTCAAACATGTTTGACAGCGTGCTCTATGCTACCAACGCTGTCATGCTACCAGCAATATACACTAGGAGTGTGTCTGCAACCCGTAAACGAATTGTAGCAAGTGTCTTCTTGTCTGCTCGTTTCCATTTGGCAGCCTTAGTTGTATTAGCTAGGACAGCAGCTTTATCCTCAATGTGATCATTATAGTTGAGATCAGTGAGGATGTCGCTCATCTTGATCTTTCACACAGGGAAGTTTTCAGCGCCTCGTAGAGGCTTGATGGTGACGTGGTGGGAGGTGGAGTCAGACATATTGGTGATAAGCGCGATGTTGAAAGGTCAAAAAACCTGTGCAAATAAAAGTTCTGTGATGTTCTCAGGTGCAGGTGGGGCCCATAACCTTTTAAAAACAGTGGTGCGAAGATGAAAAATCTGATTGCCTTTTTTGGTCTGAACTACACAGTATCTATACTAATTCAAAAGTATCTCAAATAATTAATGAAACAAATACATCACTGCAAAAGAACGTTCTGAAGTGTTCGTGGAGTTGGTAGTCGCTCCACTAATCCCCAACATAGAGTATGACTTTATGAACAACCTTGGCTTCAACTTATGTGTTGCGCCCCGGTCTCCAGTCATAAGGTGGTCACGTATTTCAGAGTGAAGGAAAGTCATTAGATAAAAGGTCCTAAGGAAGTGAACTAGGAATCTGGAGTGGACAGAAAGGGTGTTAGGACCAGATGATGTTAATTTACAGACTAAGGAATTACACTGTAACTACACAGTACTTATAGAAAGTCCAGAATAGGAGAAGAGTAGTCTACTACGCTATCCTACTATTATAAATTTTAGGAGAATTATTAGGAGAAATAAATTACATAATTATCATATTTCTGGAATATAATAGTACCCCCCCTTTAAGGCTGAGCCCTCAAAGCTTCCATGCATAAGCAATTTAAATATCATCTGACTCCAGTTTTAAAATCTTTCCCTGTGGACTTTTAATCTGAAACTCTACCATCATGTCCTTCAATGCTACCTCAAATGCCAATTTCTCTAACTCTGACAATGAGCGCTATGAGACTCAATTAGCCAAAAGACATGCTGAGATAGAGGCCCTGCTCCAAGAGCAGGAAGAAAAAGAATGGCTTAAGTATCAAGTTCAAAAAAAGGTGAAAATTGTGGAGCGGAAAAAATTGGAGGAAGAAGTATGAAGAAAACAAGAAGAAAAAGAGGCACAGTGGATAGAAGAGGAATGCCAGAGGGATCTGGCTCATTGTCTAGAAGTGGATCATGTCACTGCTGTGGAACAACAACAGCACAAAAATTAGATGAAGACTTTTCTGCTGCCCTCATCTCCTCCTTCTGACAAAGAGATGAACCTTCTCAACTTTTCACCTCTGACCAAGAGGCAACATGTTCGATATCTGCCAAAAGAAACTCTGGAGACCTATCAACAATGTAAAGAGTTGGCAAGAGAAATGGGGATGTCAGTTGTTGGTAGGGAAAGTCTGTGTGAGAGATGTGCAGACTTCAGAATACTTTGTATTCCCCAAAATTTGCTGTAAGTATTTGTTTGAATCTTTCTTCATTTGCTAATTATTTGTAGTCATGCAACTTTATGTGCTCCCTGCACCAAGGCCAAGGCTGCCTATAAGCCCTTCAATGTGGACAAGGCATGAGCAAAAGCCAAGGCAGAAATGACCTGGAGGTCAAAAGTGAGGAAAGCAAAGCAACAGACAGATGCGGAGTGAAAGGCAGAGATTTTGAGGAAGTTGGAGGGCCTGAGTGAGTTGAGTAGATTAAGAAAGGATATGCAGAGGATCGCGGTGGCATTGGAGAAGCTAGCTGGCATAGAGGGTCAGGATTCCAATGAGAAGCTATTGTTGTGGCCAGAGTTCAAGGGAAAGAAGATAGAGATACAAGAGAGTAAGGAGAAAGGGAAGCAAAAGGAGGAGAGGATAGATGGAGTGGAGGAGGAAGCTCAAGTTGGAGATCAGGAAGAGGAAAACGGAATAGAGGGTATGGAAGAAGGAAGTAGTAGTTTCTCTCCGGTTACGTATTCTGTTGGCACTAGAGTTTTGTAATTTCTTGTTTCTTGAATATTACTTTTTTTTGTCTATGGGTAAAAAATGGATGTGAGTGATGACAATTGAGAAAGCAAGAATACAAGTATTTGACTACCACAAGGGAAAACTGCAGAGGAATACAAGTGCGTGAATTTTGCAATGGAGACTGCTTCTGAAATACAAGTATTAGATTGCAATAGAAACTGCAGAGCAGAATACAAGTGAGCAAATCAGTGCAAAGGAAACTACACACCGAAATTGTATAAGGACTTATTATTATTATTATTATTATTATTATTATTATTATTATTATTATTATTATTATTATTATTATTATTATTATTATTATTATTATTATTATTATCATTTTTTTTTAAATGGAGTGAATACAGAGAAACAAAGTTGAGGAAGTGGAATGAAGGTATTTCAGGGTTGTAATGGTCCTGGTTTAGTGGGATACTTGAGATGAAAATCATTCAGTAATTCTTTGGCATGTTCCAGTTCTGTTGCTGGTAACTACTTGGAGTCGTTGTCTGTATCTTTGTATCCCAGCCATATAACCTTGTAAAGCAGTTTGTATGCTCTCCAGTGGTCAATCTTGGAGTCAACTATCTTGGAGATTTCATATTCTGATTCTTTGTTGATGATTACAGGTGCTGGCAGAGGTTTGGAATGCTGCTAGAAGGTGTTGGGTGTAGCTGGTTTGAGCATGGAGACATAGAACACAGGGTAGACGGCTCTCATGGTGTCTGGAAGACAAAGTGTGAAGGATTGTGGACTAGGTTGAGTAATTATTTCATATGGTCTGAGGTACTTTTTGGAGAGTTTCTTTGATGGGTGAGTTGTCCAGAAGTACTGTGATCTGACGAATACTGATTGTCCAACTTGGAAGTCCAGTGGTTATTATCGATGAGAGTCAGTGGAGGGTTGATATTGTCTTTGGGCTTTGGTGATTTTCTCTTTGAGCATGTCTTGTAGTTTGTCAAGATTAAGTATGAAGTCACAGGCATGAGAAGAAGCTATATCTCATTCTGGGTACACATTGAGGTTAAGATGATATCCTTTGTTGGTGAAAAATAGAGAGACACCAGTAGTAGTACTAGGGGCATTGTTGTAAGCAAATTCTGCCAGGGATAACAGTTCGGACCAGTTGTCCTGTTGGTAGTTGTAATATATATGGAGATACTGTTCTAACATCTGGTTGGTCCATTCTGCTTGGTCATTTGCCTCCAGGTGGTATCCACTAGTAAAGTGAAGTCTCATATCTAGGGTGGTACCTAGGGAGTGGAAGAAGTGAGAGACAAATTCAGAACCATGGTCGGATGTAATATTAGACAGAACTCTGTGTTTTGAAAAGACATAAATGACAAAAAGGTATGCTAGTTCTGCTGAAGTGATAGTGTTGTGAGTGGGAACAAATATGGCTTGTTTTGACAGGTGATCTACTATTACTAAGATGGTGTTGAAACTGGAAGAAGAAGGGAGTTTCTCAATGAAGTCCATAGAAATTAAATTCCATGGGCGTTCCAGAATAGAGAGTTGTTAGAGGGATCTATATAGTCTATGACATTGTGGCTTGGATCTCATACAGGTAACACAAGACTTACAGAACTTTTGTACGTCGTTACAGATGTTTGGCCAGGTATAATGCCTCCATACAAGTTCCAGTGTTTTATTTTGGTCCAGATGTCCTGTTAGGACATGGTTGTGATGATACTGGAGAACTCTCGGAGGCATAAGTTGGCGTTATCTGGAATGTACATTCTGTTGTTAAGTCTGAGAAACCCTATGTTGTCTTTCAACCAACATCCTTCTAAGTGGAGTAAATGGTCAGAGATAGAAGAGTCAAAGGGGAGTGTTGTTAGAATATCAGAGTAGAGTTGGTTTTGATCCAATATTGTGGCTGCACAAAGTGTCGGAGTGGTGAGGATAGTTGCTCAGAGAGATGCTACAATTTGTTCGTGAGTAAAAACTGAACAGAAGTTATAAGGGTTCACTGAAGTATAGCCATTATCTTTTCCTTTTGGGTAGACATCCTATCATCTAGTGAGTGTGTCCGGTTTGGTGCCAAGACGTCCAGGGCAGAAGCAAATTATGAGGTTAAATTGAGAGAGGTACTCTAACTATCTTGCTTGTCGGTACATTAGAATCTTGGTTGTTGAGAAATACTCCAAGTTCTTGTGATCCATTACAATGTCAATTGGTGAAGCAGACCCTTCTAAATAGTGTTGCCAAATTTTGAAGGCTTCAAATATTGCAAGTAATTCTTTGTCATGGATGTCATAGTTGAGTTCTGGAGTAGAGAACATTTGGGAGTGGAAGGCTACAGGGTAGATCTCATTATCTTTAGTCATAATGGAAAGAATGGCAGCAAGAGCATAGTCTGAGGCATTGGTTTCCACAATGAGTTATGTGTCCAGAACCCAATGCGTAAGGATTGGAGCAGAGATGAAGGCTTGTTTTAGGGTATTAAATGCTATCCTACAATTGTCATCAAAGTTCTACAGAGTGTTCTTTCTAGTAAGATGAGTAAGCAGAGTGACTATGTCTGAATAATTGAAAATGAAATATCTGTAAAAGTTGGTGAATTCTAAGAAAGACTGAATGTTCTTTATTTTCTTTGGTTCTGACCACTCCTGAATGGTTTTCACCTTCATGTCAGACATCATCAAACCAGATGGTGATAGAACATAGCCTAGATATTCCATGGAATTTGAATGGAATTCGCATTTTTCTGCCTTTGCATACAATCCTGCTTTTCGGAGTCTCTTCAATACCTCTTTAATGTGGCTCCAGTGTTGTGTGATATTATCAGAATAGATGAGAATGTCATCCAAGTAGACCACTATACACACATCTAGGAGGTCGGAGAATACGTCGTTCATGAAGTGTTGGAAGGCAGCTGGAGCATTAGTTAGTCCAAACAGTATTACTGACCATTCGAAGGCTCTATAGCAGGTCCAGAAGACAGTTTTCCATTCGTCTCCTTTGGCAATGTGGACCAAATAGTATGCATGTCGGAGGTCAATTTTGGTGTAAATGTGAGCCTCGTGGGAGGAATCTAGGAGGTCAAAGATGAGAGGAAGTGAATATCAATCTTTTTTCATGATTTTGTTGAGTCCATGGAAATCTACACAGAGCCAGAGGGACCTATCTTTCTTCTTTACAAATAGGACTAGCTGTCATATTCTGGAAATATGATAATTATGTAATTTATTTCTCCTAATAATTCTCCTAAAATTTATAATAGTAGGATAGCATAGTAGACTACTCTCCTCCTATTCTGGACTTTCTATAAGTACTGAGTAGTTACAGTGTATTTCCTCAGTCTGTAAATTAACATCTATAACGTCAACTAGTCCTAATCTTATCTTATCCTCTCTGACTCCTCCACTTGCCCACTTAGGACCTCTGTCTTGATGACTTCCATCACTCTGAAATACGCAACCAACCTCACAACTGGAGACCAGGGTGTAATACATAAATTGAAGCCAAGGTCGTTCAATAAGTCATTCTCTGCTCCAACATTCTTGCCTGTCTGCTGGAGCCTTCTTTCTGGTTCTGCGATCACTATTAAGTACCATCTATTCTCTAAGGTAGTTTAGTACATCATTCCAGAGTATAATTCTATTATTACTCCACTCCTCCATACTCCATCCATCTGTCCTTGATACTGGCACTTCATGAGGAGAAGATGTCAAACGGATGAATCCATTGGTCAGGTTTTCATCAATAAATTATTTTAATGCTTCTTGTTCGAATTTGGATAAGGAATAGATGGTTCCTACCAGAGGATAGGAATCTTTTTCTAGATCAATCCAGAGGTCATAAGGATGGTGGAGAGTGAGTGTTTCTGCTTTGGACTTGCTAAAGACATCTGCGTACTTGTGATATTCCTCCAGAATAGAGGAGAAGTTGATCTTTTTGGAAATGGTAGTGGATTTGGCCTAGATTGTGGAACAGAATTGGAGAGCAAATATTTTCAAGCCTGATAGCTACAAGGTCCAGAGTAGGGCTGGCACACTGATAATCATGATATGAGATTGCTTGGGGTTAGACAAAAATGTTTCAGATGGGGTGGACTGCAGAGAGATTTCTGCTAGAGAGAATGGAGGATTTACTAAGGTTTCAACAGGAGAAATAGAAGCCAGACTTTGGAGTAAAGATGGTGGTTGAAAGGATATTGACCCAGAAACCCAGTCAATCAATGGATTGTAGCGGGTGAGCCAAGAGTGACCTAATACCAGAGAACAACAAGAATCAAGTAGAGTAACATAAAAGTCAAGAGTCATGCATTCACTGGAGGGGAATTTTACAGGCAACAATACTATTTTGGAGATAATATTATTCAAGGTTCCATCAAACAGGCGGAGTTCCATAGGTGGAGTAGGAGTGGTAGGCAGAGAATGTCTATAAGCAAAAGCAGAATCCAAGAAACAGTATGTAGATCCAGAGTCTACTAGCATTTGGATGGGTATAGGCTAGAGATGGTCCAGAGCACACACCAGGGAAGAGATGAGGGGTATACAAAGAGAATTTGGATCAGAAAGAGCAGACACATTGAGATATATTAAACTTATAGTTACACAAATGAGTTCAATGTGACTCCCAGTTTGTACTGAGTCTTGGGAGCCATGCTCTAGTTTTCTGAGAGGTTCTCGGAGGGCGGAGTCTTTTGTTCCTCCAGAGTAGTTAGTCGTGCCCTTAACAGTTGTTTCCTAGGGCATCTATCTACCTTGTGTTCCTTCAATCTACAGTAAAGACAAAGGTTATTGTTGATACAGCGTTTACACTCATTATTGTTCAATTTACTATCTCTGCCTAATTTGTCAGAGAGGTTAACATGTGGAGTGAATGGAGATGGCAATTTAGCAATAAAAGACAATGGTCTGGGGGGTTTCTATGAGAGCGACTGGAGTAGAGTACTCCAGGAGATTCCTCAGTTAAATTACACTATGGAATATATTACAACTTACCTCCAGGAGATTCCTCAGAGAATTAGATAAGGCTCCTAAAGGGAATAATCTACAATATATATACTAAAATGTCCTTGCATTCCATTCTTTGGTAACTAGGGACTGTATAATAAAATTGTGTTGGGAGGCAACGGGGGGCGCTCTAGAGTCATATGTGAGGGGTTCCCTTACAGTTTCAGGGAATTCTGAGAGAGTGTGGTCTGTGGTGGATTTGTGGATAACTAGGAGTGAGACAGAGTAGAGCTTTTCAAGGAGGCAGAGTACTGAGTCATTTTACCCTGTTTTCAGTGGTGGCTGTCTGCTGCTTCCCTCTTCATATTTTGGAGATGATCCCATTTGTGGTTTCGTTCCCAGTAGCAATTATCGAAAGTGATTGCTAGTTGGTATATGGCATGGAAGGAGGTGGGTTTTCCCTGTTCCCTGTTTGCTATCAGGTCCTGGAGGCGATTTGGCAATCTCTGGTAGAAGCGATGGCATAGAACTGTATCATCCTAGTTCAACTATGCTGTGTACCACATGAATTCTACATTATAAGTGGCAATCTTATCTTTTGGCTTTATACAGAGGTTGTTGATGAGATTGGCAGTATCCCCTACTGGGTCTGAGAGTCCGAAATGGACCTGGAGCTCTTCCACAAAGAGATACCAAGTGGAAAGCCAAAGTTGTGCATAGCTGAGGTCTTTCTGTTGTAGTGTGACTTTGAACCAATCTTATGCTACACTGGAGAGATAGGCCATTACAAAATTGATTTTCTCTTCATCAGTGGAAAATTGTGAAGGGTTAGCACAGAAAAAAAGTCAGCATTGGAATAGGAAGTGATTGAGCTTGTAAGGGTTAGAACCATCAAAGGTATCTGGAATGTGGGCCTTTGATTGGTGAGGCTTTGGTACTGATCCTGTAAGGGGATCACTCAGAGGTGGTCACCCTTCAAGCTATTGGATAGTTCCAGAAGCTAAGTTGAGATTCAAGTGAAGTATATCTACAACAGCTTGCTAGTATATATACTTCTACACTAGACGATCACATGCACTGTCACATGAGCATATGGATCAGTAATCACAATGTCCTATATTTAGATAAGAAGGCGTTGCACCGCATGACACAGACAGAGAGAAGATAGGAATGATGGGAATGCATATATATACTGTCATTGGGCCACTAATAGAACAGACCCTCGATACTTACTAAGCATCACCCTAGATGTCCCCTTACAGATCCTCTGTTAAGGTTTTCCAAAAGTTGTCAGAGAGCCTCAGCTAACTGATTGTTAACAGGGTTATAGTCAGCGACAGGAGATGAAGTTTGAAACACAGAAGTAGGAACAGGAATAGGAGCGTCGACCCAGTCTGGGTCATCGTTGACATGAGGGATAGTAGCAGGATCCACACTATGGAATTCTGAAGGTTCCACCAGAAGTAAGAATGAACGGGGGTGCACCGGAGTATGAGGTGTTCCCGATTGGAGGTGTCTCGACCTCCTTGGGAGGCCAGAAGTGAAATGACTGATAGTTCAGTTAGCAAGAGGAATGGAGTTACTCCCGGAAGAGGGAGCTGCAGACTGGCGAGACATTAAAACTATAACATGACAGGAACCAATGTGAGTCTGTAAATTCTGTCAAGGACAGAACAGCAGAGGATGGAGGAATGGAGTAATAGATAAAAGTACTCTCTGGAATGGAGTAGTGTACTATGTTGGAGAAGAATATTACTTAGCAATAGTGGAAGCTCCAAAAGAAGACTCCAGCAAAGGGTAAACAATGTCAGAGCAGAGTACGACTTTATGAACAATTTTAGCTTCAACTTATATATTGTGCCCCAGTCTCTGGTCATGAGGTGGTCATATATTTCAGAATGAAGGGAAGTTGTCAGATAAGAGGTCCTAAGGAAGTGAACTAGGAATCTGGAGTGGACAGGAAGGATGTTAGGACTAGATAACGTTAATTTACAGACTGAGAAATTACACTGTAACTACACAGTACTTATAGGAAGTCCAGAATAAGAGGAGAGTAGTCTATTATGCTATCCTACTATTATTACTTTTAGGAGAATTATTAGGAGAAATAAATTACATAATTATCATATTTCTGGAATATGATACCCCCTCTCTTTGGCTTATCTTAGTGACTCGGGACCTAACTCTTTCCTTTCTTGCTTAGGGAGTTTCGGAAGTTATTTCCACTGCTCTCTGAGGCTCTTTGTTACTCCTTTATTTCTGATCATAGTGGATCAGTTTTGATGCACTCCTATTCTTAGCCATCACTGATTGAGTGATATTATGGCTATTCTTATTTCCTGCTAGGCTGCTAGTCCTGTTCCTTTGAGGGGCATCTCTCTAGACTTTTCCATATGAGGTTTTTTTTCCCTGACTAAGCTGCTTTTCTCAGCTATGATGCTATGGGGCCATAGGTTCGACTCCACTGGTTCTCGAGTGATTGGCCTGTTAGTGGTAGCAACCTTATGTTCCCAGGTATACTACTATGTAGTTAGGTAGCCAGCTTTTGGTAGTGAAGTCCTCTGTGCCTTCTCTACTACCTAGCAGATGATTCTATCTTAGTTCTGCTTCTTGGGGTGTAAATTTGCAAAATTTGGTTAATTTTAGGCCTGAATATATTTTGGGCTTCACAGCATGTCCTTCTACCAGCATAAGATTCCTTATTGACTGTCTGGGACAAACTCAAGCGAGATGACCAGTCTGGTCACAATATATGCACAGACCCAATAACAAGCAATACTGTCATTCTACAAGGGTGAGTTGGCCATCTAGACCCAGGATGTTGTTGTCTAACAGAGGAAGGTTCTCAGGATAAGTAGGTAGAAGAGGAAATAGGGGTCTTGGCCCCTTCTGGGACTATCTATCAGAGTTTGTTATCCTCTCTGGAGTACTGGAAGGTCTGCTGGGATTCAGACATAGGTTTTTTGATGGGTAAATTTGCAGGGTACAGGTTGTTTGGGACTTGTTCTTGTTCTCCAATTGATGCTTCCAGTAGTTATTATTGATCCTCAATATGGCTCGCTTGAGTCCCTTGAAGAACAACACATTCTCATGGCTGAACCTGAGCTTGTCCCTCATACAGAGAGGAAGTGCATCCTTAACTACCTTTTGTAAGAAGTGGTCATCCCAGCAGATCTGATTTTGGTACTTTGTAAACTGAATAAAATAGTTGACTGCTTTTCCCTCATTAGGAAAGACAATTGCCATAATAGCATTCTTATTATTGTTCTCTAGTAAGTATGATCCAAAGACATTAGAGAGCTTCTGTGCAAATGTGGTCCAATCCTCAAGGAAGTCAAAACATTGGTAAGGGTCTGGTTCATTAATAAATAGTTCAAAATAGTCTAAGGCTGTACCCCTGAGGTATGAGATGGCAAAGAACACTTTTTCAGTATCCTTGGTGAACTCTTTCTCACATGCTCAAAAATAGATCTGGCACTAGAAGATGAAGGTACATAATTTGTCAGGACTCCTCTGTAAGGGCAACTGGAGTGAAGCACTCCAGGAGATTCCTTAGTTAAATTATACTCTATAAAATATGTTACAACCTATCTCCAGGAGATTCCTCAGAGAATTAGATGAGGCTCCTGGAGGGAATAACCTACAATATATATATTACAGTGTTCTCATGTCCCTGCATTTGGTAACCAGGGTCTGAACAATGAAAGTGCGCTAGAAGGCAACAGAGTACACTTAGAACAATGGAAATAAGACCAAATATTATGTAGTAATATTTGATCAGCTACAGGGTCACTCTGGAGGACTAATATAGGCTCCAGAGTCATGTGTGAGGGGTCCCCTTATATCCCTCTACTGAAAGAATCTGGCTCCTTCATCTCTTGATATCTTTTCTTTTGCTGTGGGGAAGCCACTTGTCTAAATAATGCCAGTAGTAGTGATTGGAGGTCAAACCCAGATATAAGTGGTGGGGCTTATGTCAGGGTGAGAAGAGTTTCTTGGTCTTTATCCTCAAGTTCAGCTGGGAGAGGGGTACCCTTTATCATAATGTTTACCTCTTCTGTCATGGTAGGTTCTTGGGAAGAAGGCCTTAGACTATAGGCTTGTATGGCTGTGAATGGTCATTCAATAGGGGTCAAGGTGAATTCTCGAGAGGTGTTCAACTGAAGTCCATCTCAATAGACTTGGCAGTCTAACCTGGAATTGGAGGTGGGTATGTAGGACATATTTTTAGCTTCGTTATACTGTCAGGTCTAGTCTCCAGATGGACTGTGGAGCAAGTCCTTGAAGAACTTTATAAAGGAAACAGAAGAGATCAATAGGAAACTAGAAGTAGACTTAGTTGATAACAAAGCTAAAGACCTCTACTGGTATAGTACTCTAAGTATGGGAGTCATATAGAGTTTGATGGGGCTTGATGATGCTACCTAGTTTATTAGAGTCTAGAGAGTAAACTGCTAATGTAAGCAACTGATTACAGGCTCTGATGTCATAGAATATCACTAAGTCATGACAACTTCCCTTTTAGAGTTATTTCTGACAGCCTAGATGAAAATCTTGTAGTTCATCTCACACTTACTTATATAATCTAGTCTTTATTGTTGGTTCACTTTTTCATGCACCTCAGTCTTGTTCTATAATTCTAAGATAGGAACATTTTTGACTACAACTACTATTATCTTCCCCCTTGAGAGATCTCTATTCTACTAAACCTCTACCACTAATATCATCATGATTTCACCTTTTATCTTTATGTCTGCTTTATTTTTTTATTCATGTCTGACTCATGATCATTGTGACATGTATTGGACACATTGTACCAGTTAAGGCTCTTGTTGGTAGAGCTTTTTTTACTTTAGTCTCCTAGAGAGTGGCATTCAAAATGCAAATGATGGTCCAAAAGAATTATGCTGAGTTAACATTGCTGTCTAGATGGTTTTGTAATCCTCTAATCAAAAACCCAATAGTAAAGCCCCAATGCTCAAAACATGAGTGATGTCATGACTTGGCAAAACAGCTAAGTCAATATTTATATTTCTTTTCTTTTCTTTTCTTTTGCTTTTATCTTGAACTTACTATACAGAAGGAAGTACGGAAAAGTGTCACATAGTCACTGTCACATGACAGGAAGTCACACTGTCACATCACATGATATCATATAATAGGTCACATGATAGGCATGGGAAAGTAGTGCACAGACCATGTAGTAATTGTATAAGTAGTATAGAGAATTTAACAAGAACTCTATTAAGTTCTCTTTGTCAATCGCTGAACAAAGAGCAGTTGGCTTTATTCCAGCTTGGAGTTTAGCTTTCTTACAAGTGAACTGTCTTCACTTCATCTTTACCATTGCAGAAAGTTACATAGATTGGGCTTTGACAAAGAATGGGAAATGTGCCATTGATAGAATAAACTGATACATGTAGTGACTTGGCCTAGATGACTTAATCACCCTTCAAGTCTGAGTTGACAAAAAGAACTCAATAAAGTCCTCATTTATTTTTTGTACACTACTTATACAACTACTACATAGTCTGTGTACTATTTTTCCACACTCCTCATGTGACTTGATCATGTGATATGACATTATGACATCCCATCATGTAACTGTGACTATGTGAAACTTGTGATGTGACACTTTCCCACACTTTTTATGTATAGTAAGTCTAAGAGAAAAGAAAAAGAAAAAAAATATAAATAATGACCTAGTCATTTTGTCAAGTTATGACAATACAGGCCTTTCTCATAAAGCTTTGGCTCACTGAGAAGTTACCAGTATCTACCTGTAAAGACTTAGTCAAGATAACTTAGTCTCATTTCTTATCCAAGTTAACAAAAAGAACTTAATAGAGTTCCCATTATTTTCTGTATACTACTTATACAATTACTACATAGTCTGTGTACTACTTTCCCACACCTATCATGTGACTTGTCATATAATATGACTATGTAACACCTGTGATGTGATACTTTCCCATACTCCTTCCTATATAGTAAAGAGAAAATATATATATATATAAATAATAACTTAGCTGTTTTGCCAAGTTATAATATTACCTAAAAATGTTGGAATAATGAGCATCACACTAAAAATAGGTTTATTTCATCTCTTAGTTACTAACTGTTTTATGTGTTATATTGTGATAGTAGATAGGTATAAATACAAGTGTTTGAGAAAAGACTCATTTGTCATGACTTGGCAAAAACAGCCAAGTCATTATTTATATTTCTTTTCTTTTCCTTTTCTTTATTGAACTTATTACTAAGGATAGAGCATAAGAAAGAGATTATGTGACTTTGTCATGATATCACAAAGGGTGTGACAACAGTCACAAATGGTCACAT
>Ga0153997_1000268_pt1 | contig 15381 bp, 11 predicted proteins | sample TSNC081MetaG_FD_104750 | JGI IMG/M metagenome (GOLD analysis project Ga0153997, IMG submission 104750) | Attine ant fungus gardens microbial communities from North Carolina, USA - TSNC081 MetaG | ecosystem: Host-associated > Fungi > Mycelium > Unclassified | place: USA: North Carolina, Lumber...
AGATTATTCGAAGCACAAAGAAAAAGTAATAATATATAGCTACGTTTTTTCGTCTTGAAAAATGCCGCAAATGCTGATAGCAACTGCATTTGCGGCATTTGAACTGTCAAAGATGGGATTATAGCAAGTGTGCTCTTTAATTGCAAGAAAGAAGAGTTCTTACTCTATAACCTTGAATAAATAACATAATTTTATTATTCAAAAAGAAAAGTGGTTATAGAAATTAATGGTAATCACTACGCTTTTCTTGATAATGCCTCTATTACCATATATAATAATTATAATATTTATGTACAATATCCGTTGTTGAGTTGGAGATTTATACTTTGTCATTCAGAATGATCTTTTCATTTTTTGCCGTTTTGTTCAATGAAAGCGACCGAACCGTTTTTTAATAAAATGACCGCCTACTCAAAAAAACGAGAGCAAAGCAGCACTTCAACTCAAAACTAACATGAGGAAGGAGCAAACGCTTATGTGGAAATGTGAAAAATGCGGACGCAAATTAAAGAACTCCAATCAGAATCACTAATGCGGAGACCCCCCTACGACCATCGAGGAATATATTGGCGCACAATCTGCGGATGTGCGCCTGCTACTTGAAAAAGTGCGTGACACCATCCGTGCCGCCTCACCGGAGGCTATTGAGAAAATTTCATGGCGGATGCCGACTTTCTGGCAAGGCGAGAATTTGATTCATTTCGCAGCGTTCAAAAAGCATATGGATATTTATCCCGGTGACCTTACACTGACTCTTTTGCCGATAAATTGATTGATTATCGAACCACAAAAGGCGCTATACAGTTTCCGTATGACAAGCCTATTCCATTCGATTTGATAGCTGAAATTACAGCGTTCCGGGTTCAGGCTGCGAAAGACACGCATACACGGAAGCGGAAGGAGCACACAAATGAATCTTAAAATCTATGAATTTGACGTAGTTATCCAAAAAGTTAAGGATCAGGACGGCTCGGTTTGCTACATAATCGGCATCCGCAAGGCCATCCGTGCCAAAATCGGTAAGCAACCCGGCGACACGGTTCATGTAATCATAAAAGAGCGGGTGTAGAGGAGTAAAACTACGCCAAACAAGCTAAGGGAATGTTCAATAGAACTTAGAGAGAATATCATGATGGTAAGAGAATTTTCAACTGCAGGAAAATTGAGAGAGGGATGATCAATGATTATTAAAAGAAGGAAGATAAAATTTCTAGCTTTACTCATTTGCACTTTTTATTTATGGTTTAGTGTAATGGATGTTTTAGCTGATACGGTTAATTGTGAGAATTTAGAATCTACTGCACAGGCAAATTCAGAGGACGAATTAGACTATGAAGTTTCCCCCCCTGCTACTTTAACAAATATAGAAATGATCGAAGATGATACTGATACATCTAATAATAGTAGTAGAATAGAGGATACTCAACCGATTTCAGTGGAGGCATCTACGGATGCCGAAACGTCTAATGATAGTAGTAATATAGGGGATACTGCATCAATTTCAGTAAAGACATCTACAGATGCGGATGAGTTAAATGAGCTGTCTGATGATGTTCAGGTTCAGGATTCCACCGGTAAGAAAACTAAATTTACTTTATTATTAAATGAAGAAGCGGATTTGTCAGAGATTGAAGAGGCGCTTTATAGAATGTATCCGACAGTTACACTTACAATTATAAAAGAGATTAAATTAGTACAAATAGTATCAGATGAACGAATAGATGAAGAGAAGATAATGTCAAATGAGATTATCAAAGCCGCTACGTCCGTTTGTGGATCTTTAGTAGATTTTGAACAGGAAGAAGGAACCTTAACAGATATCTATACTGGTTCAAAATCAACAACATTGGAGAATGTTCAAGGGAAAATTACTTTGAACACGGAAGAGAGAAAGTCGCTTTCGTCATTAGCATGGTATGTGGATGAAGTGACTGAATCAAAAAAATCTTTGGATATCTCAACCGGAGAAAATATTGCGATTGCGTTAATTGATAGTGGAGTGGATTATCTTCATCCGCTTCTGGCAGATAAAATAGACCTTAAACATGCGAAATCATATATTCCCGATGAGGCAACTCTTGTCCGTACGGAAAGCCATGGCACAATGGTTGCGGGTGTAATCGCACAAATTGCACCCAAGGCTAAAATCACGCCCTATCGAGTGCTTTTGGAACGTGCCGGCAATTCATTGTGGATCATTGAGGCGATTTTACAAGCTACAAAGGATGGTAAGGACATTATTAATATGAGTCTGTATGCATACAAGAACACAAATGACGAAAGCGAATATTTAACGGTTAAGGCATTTGAGAGAGCAGTGCAATATGCGATGTCCAGAGGTGTTATTTTAGTTTCTGCAGCAGGCAACGATGGACTAAATTTAGATTCCATTTATACAGAAAATTCTATTCGTATTCTGCCCGGAAGTCTTGAAGGAGTGCTGTCCATCACATCAACAACTAAAAATCGAGAATTATCTTCTTATAGTAATTATGGGTCAAATGTAAAGTTTGCAGCACCAGGTGGAGATAAAATTTTAGTTAATGGAGTGATTGATTTAAGTGAGCAGATATATACAACATCTCCATTGTCAACAAACACTGGTTTAAGTGTTGGAATTCCCCAGGGTTATACGTATTCTTATGGTACAAGCCTTTCGGCACCGGCAGTAACTGCAGGAATTGCAAGCTTCATGTCATATTATAAGGCAATGACAGGAGAAAGAGCCGCCAGAGATATTGTAATGGAATATTTCCAGAACAGTGCATTAGATTTAGGAGCAGCCGGATATGATAAATATTTTGGATATGGACAGATTAATATATACAAAGCTTTATCCTTGGTAGAGGACAAAATTCCACCTTCTGGTGAGATGATTTCCTTAACTTTAGAATCACAAACAAAAGTAAATGCGGAAGATTTGGTGATAAACGTTTCAGATAATAAAGATGCTCCGACAGATGTGAAAATATATTTTGAAACTACGTATGACCCTGGTAAACTAGGCAGTCAGGAAATTGTTATAGTTTTAGAAGATTCGAGCAATAATAAAACTTATTTATCAGGTAAAATTACGATGATTGACACAGCGCCGCTGAAAGGAAAGGTTCAAAAAGCGACCACATTTCAAGGGGAGACTCCTAAAGCTGAACAGTTGGTATATGACATTCAAGATAATGCGGGGACTGCGCAAGTGATTGTACAACTGGTAACGGATATTGACACATCAAAAGTTGGAATATATCCAGGCACTATAAGTCTAAAGAACCAATCAGGTAATGAAACGTTGATTGAAAGCGATGTTGAGATTGTTGTACGTCTGGAGCAACCCAAGACAGAGCCAGAGACAAAGCTGGAGATGGAACCTGATTCCGTTGTAAAACCAAAGGTAAAAGCTATTGCTCCAAAAACTAGAGATGAAAATGAGATATATTTATTAATTGGAATTATGGTAATGAATGTACTGATAGCGGGTATTATTTGTAGCAAAAAAAATCATAGAAGCAATCGAACTTAATTACAATTCTACGCATCATGGTATAAAAATGAATTACAGAAAAGCGTACCTTTCAGCACCGTACCAAAGGGTAGGCTTTTCTGTGATATTATTTATTTCTTCACGAATGGCAGGAAAGCCTATTATTTTGCTTATACTCGAAATGTTGTATTAAATCGACAAGCGTATTACATCCGTTTTCTTGTCAATTCTGTCCTTTATTTCTGCATCCAAGGCCGCTTTTTTCCCGTCCATCCTCTTTCTTTCCAATAAGTGCTGTCTACCTCTAACATTCCATTTCTTTGAGCCAAATGCATAACAAAAAATAATCCTCTTGTCTTTATTCGGGGTTTCATCTTTCCATGCTTTTTTCTAATCTGATTTGCTATCATAGTAGTCTTCCGGTCAATTTTCTCTCTCACATTTTCGCTTACCTGTTCATAAGAAGTGGCACGCACGGCTTGCCCATATTTATAGATTTTCGGTAAACCCCAGAAAAACAGACTATCTGCCATATCCTTATTCGTTGATTTCATTCCGCCGCCTGCTGCCGTAGAAATACACACCCCTTGCTTCTGAAACATTTTTTCTTCAGGGCGATGCACCATCCAACGGTAACCATAATGATCCAAAAATGCCTTCATTGCACCGGTGGCATGAAATACATATACCGGACTGGTCAAAATTAGAACATCCGCTTCATCCATTGCCTGAGTAATAGAAGCTAAGTTATTGTAATGAGGACATTGCGATTCATGCGTCATAAAACATTTCGTACATCCAATACAAAATTCTCCAAAATCTCTGGGAAGAAAGAATTCCGTAATGTCCTTTCCAATTTTATCTGCCAGCAACCTTCCTATATTATATGTAGAACCTTTGTGGTTTTGTCCGTGAATCAACACAATTTTCATATTTTATTCGCTTCCTCTCTAAATTTTATCTTACTTCATCGTCTATATGTACAAGCTCTACTGCGTTCTCCCACTGACTTTTTGCAGCACAAGTATCACAACTTTTTCATCAATACTATCTGGAAGTCAGACCAGAGAAGGAGTCAGTTCACCGGAATCTTTATCTCATTAACTGCGGGGTTAACATAGAAAAAGTAAGCGGATACTATTAGAAGCTGTCACCATTGTAATAGTGCTTCTTATCGTTATGTTTTTTAACGTAACTGACGGTTTATCTGAAGGTGCGAAAGTTACCTTAAACGGCATAGACTTAGCTGCCATACCCGATGGCAGCTATACCGGAACTTATAATTTAAAACGTTGGTCGAATACTGTGACCGTTCATGTGGAAAATCATCAAATTGTAGACATTAAGATAATTGATGATTTTAATGCGGCTGAAACAAGCAATTAAGGCTAATTTAAAAGCAATTGAGAATGCTTTTGAAAGCCAAACATATGGGTGATGAACTGTCCTCAAGGCCTACATTGCCCCAAGCACCCACTATGCTCATTTGATTGTTATTCACTTTGAGCTTGATTCATCCATATTGCTGTATTCTACATTATATTCTCTAGTCTATGTTCAACACCATCGGCTGTTGTAAGCCCACTCACTTCATCCCAAAGTTTTTTGCACTCTGCATAATTGCTGTTAAGTATAATTTCTTTCGCTCTTAATACTGATGAGCTGCTCATACTAAACTCATCCAATCCCATTCCTAGAAGCACTGGAATAGCTTTTGGATCTCCAGCAAATTCACCACACATGCCAGTCCATTTTCCAGCGTCGTGAGAAGCTTTAATTACATGATTAATACTTCTTAATACTGCCGGATGGTAGCTGTTGTATAGTTTCTGAATCTTTTCATTTCCTCTATCTACTGCTAGTGTATATTGAGTCAAATCGTTTGTTCCGATACTGAAGAAATCAACATAGTTCGCCAAAACATCTGCCATCAAAACAGTTGCAGGCGTCTCAATCATGATGCCTACCTCGATTTTTGTATCGTAAGATATACCTTCGGAATCAAGCTCTTTCTTACAGGTATCTAAAATCTCGTTACATGCCTCAATTTCTTCTAAAGAAATAACCATTGGATACATGATACGGATTTTACCAAAAATACTTGCTCTTAAGATTGCTCTTAACTGTACCTTAAATATATCAGGGCGGTCCAGACAAAGTCTGATCGCTCTATAACCTAAGAAGGGATTTAACTCTTCCTCAAACTCATAATAGGTCAAAGATTTATCCCCACCAATATCTAATGTACGAATGATAATTGCTTTTCCCTCAAGTGTTTCCGCAGCTTCTTTGTATACTTGAAATTGCTCTTCTTCCGTAGGGAAGTCCGGGGAATCCATATATAAAAATTCTGTACGGAAAAGACCCACACCATCCACTCCATTTAATACAGCGCGTTTGATATCTGCTACGCCACCTGCATTTGCACAAACTTCAACTAAATGACCATCCGTGGTCTTTGGTTCCACATCTTTCAACTCTTTTAGTCTGACTTTTTCAATCTGTTCTGCTTCTCTTTTTGCAGTATAAGTGCTGATTTCCGCTTCTGATGGATTTACAATAATGCTTCCTTTGGCGCCATCCATAACAACCAAATCACCGACCAATACTTTGTCAAAGAATTCATTACATCCTACAATAGCAGGTATTTCCATACTTCTTGCCATGATAGCTGTATGAGAAGTTCTTCCGCCTAAGTCAGTAATAAACCCTAAGATTTTTTCAACATTCATAGTTGCCGTCTGAGAAGGGGTCAAATCTTTTGCCACAATAATTACTTCCTCCTGAATCTTACTCAGGTTAACTTCTGTTACACCCTTAAGGATTCTCATGATTCTGTCTGAAACGTCTCTGATATCCGCAACACGTTCTCTTATATACTCATCATCTATTGCAAGAAATTGTTCCGCAATGTCTTTTGTTCCAAGGCTTAATGCCATCTCCACATTATTATGGTTATTTTTAATATTTTCAAGTACCATTTCCTCTAAAAACGGATCGTCCAAAATAGATAAATGTGCTCCAAAAATTTCAGCACTTTCCGTGCCTTTCTTTGCTTCTACTAATTGTCGTAAATCCAAAGCTGCTTGTTTAACGGCTTCCGAAAATTTCTGTTTTTCCACTTCCACCTGGCTGTCATCGATTTTATCCAGTTTTGGATCTAAATCCAGTATTTCTAATTTCAAAACCTTGCCAATTGCAGTTCCATCTGAAACTGCAACTCCTTGCCAAGACATAGCCATTGTCTGTTCCTCCTAACCTTTTAAGTTATCGATAAAATCAATAACGGAAGTACAGAAGTTTTCTTCATCATCGCCAGAAACCTCAATTGTAACTTCTGTTCCTTTTACGATTCCAAGTGCCATAACATTTAATATGCTTTTCAAATTTCCAGACTTCTCTCCATTCTTAATGTTCACTGTTCCTGGATAATTTTTTACAAAGTTAACCAACTCTGCTGCTGGTCTTGCGTGAATTCCTGAATCTGATGTTACGATTGTTGATTGTTTTACCATAATAGTTACCTCGCTCTTTCCTTATAATTTATTTAGTAAAATCACTTTTGTGATCTCTTACCTAGTGTCGTAACTAGCTGTTCATAATTAGACTTTCGTGCGCCGAATTCATCCGAACTGCTTCGTCAATATTTCCAGTCATAAGAAACGCTTGCCGATATTCTTCCTTGCATTTCGGATGAATTCAGCACACGAATGTCCTAATATGGGCTGGTCATTACATTTTGTTCTCCTTATTGTATGATATGTTTTTTTTAATATTCTATACAGTAATTCTAAACTTTACTATTCTTATCTATTTCTATTATCCCGATTTGCTGAAATTTATATTTTATCATTTTGCAATTGAACTGCGGGCAATTCTTTCTATATGAATGGTTAAATACATCAAGTCATCCGTGGACATACTGTAAGAATGTGTGCTTTTTATATATATTGCCACCTTTCCTGCACATCGGTTTGACTGTACAAATTTTTCTTTTATCACCTGATAAATATCCTCATATCCATCTTCACTATTTACTTCCCTCAAACTGCTACTTACCACTCTTTGTGCAAAAAATTTAATATGTCTGTCAAAACGTTGATAATCTAATGTATGTTCATTTATTTTCATCGCAAAATGGTATTTGATGATATTTATTATATCTGTTACAATTTTCGTAATATTCCTCACATTTCGGACTTTTTCATCCAACTCTGCGGTCACTATATGAAGAGCAATAAAACCTGCTTCATCCTCCGGCAATCTAATTTTATTCCTTTGTTCAATAATATCCAATGCCTTTATACCAAGCTTAAATTCATCCGGATATATTTGCTTGATTTCCCATAGAAGACCATTTTTCACCTGAATTCCCTTGCTGTTTCTTTCCATTGCAAAATGCAAATGATCCGTAAGGGTTATATAAATATTTTCATTGAGATTCTTCTTTAAATCTTTTTTTGCTAACTGAATAATCTCTTCGGATATCTGTATATATTCAATCGGGATTTCACTCAGTAAATTAGCAAGTTTGTCTTGTACTTCCGAGTTATATAAAATGAATTTTTTTTGAATCAAATTAGGATCAATCGTATCCCCACTTTTTTTTCGAAAGCAAATCCCTCTCCCTGTGATAATTATTTGTCTATTCTCTGTATCTAATACCTCAGCTACATTATTATTTAATATTTTGTTGATTTTAATAATATCACCTTCCTAGAAATTTTGAAATTGATTACTATTTCCATTATAACATTATTATACAATTATAAGGAGGAGTTTTTGGGATTTTTTCAAATTATTTTTTTATTTTCACTATATTCATAAGAATTTCTCCATAATCTATCGTTTTGGATGTCGTTACTATGACTTCGTCGTATAAATCTGAGTTTGTAATTACAACCGGCGTTGAAATTTCATAGCCTTCTCCCTCAACTTTGTCCAATTCAAAGGTCATTAGCTTTTTGCCTTGTGAAACATGGTCGCCTTCCCTCACATATATGTCAAAGTATTTTCCTTCTAATTGTACCGTATTCATACCGATGTGAATTAATAATTCTGCACCATTATCGGAGGAAATTCCAATGGCATGGTTTGTATTAAAAATAGCTGAAATAATTCCATCTACTGGTGATACTACTTCTCCCTCTGTTGGGATAATGGCAATGCCCCGCCCGATTGCAAAGGAGGCAAAAACCTGATCTGTTGCTTCACTTAAGGCCATCACCGTACCCTTAAGCGGGCTGTATATGGTTTCGCCCGGCTTCTCTAATACGGATAAGTGCGCACGTTCCGCAAAATCGGTTTCGGAAAGCGCAAATTCCTCCAAATTACTTTTTTTTAACACTGTATCCGTACAGCAGTTTATTATAGATTCGACTTCACTATAGACTGCATATACACCAAGACCAATGACTGCCTGAAATTTCCCTGCATATTCTACCACAGCAAGTACTCCTTCTACTGCTTCTACCGCTTCCTTATCCGCCTTTTCCCTATCTATTAGCTCAAACCTAAGTCTGGTAGTACAGTAAGTTACTGATTTAATATTAGACTTACCGCCGACATATGCCAATACTTCTTCCCCAATCTGCTTATTATTCATTGCTCAGGTCCCTTCTCAAGTAAACTTATAAAATGACAGTTAAATAAAATAAAAAACGAGATTTACAATTATGATATATGACTTCGTATTTTGGGTATAAAAAAACCTAAACACTAAGCAAGCGATACCATCCTAGTACCTCTTACACACTGTTTAGGTTTTGCCTGCATATCAGTAACAATCCTTTGTATATTCATTGTAACACTTAGTCATAGCTGTTTCAATGCTTATTTATTATTTCGCTGTATTCATTAAATTTTACCCTTGTTTTTTGTATAATTTTACTATATTTAGTAGTATACTCATAAAACTTCTGTAAGCGCATATGCCTTCTCAACAAATTTTGCTGATTTAATGCATTTTTCAAATTGAAGCAGCTTGGCCTTTAAGAGTTAAAACTGCTTTTAATGATATTCTCGATTTGATGTATGTTTTGCACTATCCGACATTCTTCTGGCAGATCTCTCGCCCAGGGAAGATATACATCGTATGTGCTCAATAGGTTCTTAATTTTTACTTATAACTAAATATTCAGGAAAAATGCGGATAACTTATCTATATCTTCCTGTTCATGAGCTATCACTTGCAAATCCGGTATGTCTGCATTTGAGAAAATATTAGCCATTGACACATACTGAGATAATTTTGATTTGAGGTTAAGACGGTCGCCCTCTCCAGTAACCAACTCTACTTCCCCTACACACGAATCCACTACCTCAAAAAAATGTTCAACATCAATAATATTTTCAATTTTCATATTCATACCTCCTCACTATTTCAGATGATTTCCCTAAGAATTATATCCACACCCATTAGAAATCCCTCTACTTATTTAAGTATATACTGACTTGTCCCATTATTCAAGTCAAATTCTGAACCGTACAGCAACCTATCGCAAGCAATTTGGCTGTTGCTGCCCTCCAGGTAACACTAAGCGAACTTTACAGATCATTTTCTTAATGAATCCTTTTGATTCCGTTCTCTGTAATATCGATTTTTCCTTCTTTTAACAACCTTCCAACTGCCCTCTTAAATGCATTTTTACTCAGGCCAAATTCTCTTTTGATTACTTCCGGTGTGGCTTTGTCGTTAAAAGATAATACACCATCAAATTCGTCTATTACGGCCAGGATATTCTCTGCATCTTCATCCATTTGCAGATAGGCTTTCTGGCGGGTGCTTAAATCCAATTTGCCATCTTCCTTCACATCAGTAACTCTTGCCTGAATAACATCACCTACTTTATAGTTTCCACCCGCTTCTTTCCGGGGGATTAAGGCTGAATACTGGTTGTCCACTGCAACAAATATTCCAAATTCTTCACTTATTTCATATATAATACCGGTTACTGTATCTTCTTTCTTATATGGAGAATCCTTTCTTAAATATTCATAGACTTTCATCGTTGCACATAGGCGTTGACTTTTGTCAATATAAATTGCAACCAGATATTGGGTCCCTGCTTTCACTCTTACTGTTTGTTCCTTAAATGGCAGCAGAATATCCTTTTCCAGCCCCCAATCTAAAAATGCTCCAATACTTCCAACCTCCACTACGTTAAGCATAGCCGTCCGCCCCAGTTCTATGAGCGGTGTGCGTGTCGTTGCGATAACACGGTCCCTTGAATCCTTGTATATGAATACCTCTATCTCACTTCCTATCCCTGCTTCCAGGGGCACCTGCTTCCTGGGAAGAAGAACTTTATCTTTAGCATTCTTTTCCTCTCCCAAGTATACTCCAAAGTCTACTTCTTTAATAATGGTCAATTTTTGTTTTCTGCCTAATTCGATCATACATACCTCTTTTCTTTTTTGATATCTAATATAGTATGGAACTGTAAAGCTTCTTAATTCTACCCTCCATCGACAATGTACTGCACGGTTTTGAAACATCAATTATCCATGCTTCGTTACTGTCAATCATCGTACGTTGAGCCGTTTCTATTGATTCAAAACTCTTCGACCTCAGTCCCAGTTTTTACTGATTTACTGCATTATCCTCCATTGGCGTACGTTAAGTACACCTCTCTCCTCTTCCTTGTAAATCAGTAAAAATCAGGGGCTGAGCGTGTAGTACATTGTCAATGGAGGGTATCTATTTAAATTCTACAATCGCATATGTTTTTCCGTCTCTATCACACAAATTTACTGTAAACGCATTTTCTATCTGTGCTACTTTAGGAGTTATCACATCGCCAGATACTGCCGCTTTCTTATACTCTGCACGCATCTGACAAATTTTGAAGTCTTCCGGAATAAATTCCTTTGCCATTTGGATATATTGTCCATTATTCACATGATCATTGGTATCTATATGGTATCTACGCACTGAGAAAGCTTCTCTATCTTCCATATCTGGCGGTATGGCAATTTTCCTTGGAGCATATTCCATTTCCATCCTTTCTTCGAGTCCATAACCCTTCCTCTCATTATCCGTTATTTTGGAAGGATGTCCTGTTTTTAAATCCACAAAAACCCAGATAGAGTTTGCATAAGCTAATACATTTCCTTTCTGGTCTTCCATCTTGAAATTTCTCCAGCCATAAAATCCTTTAAAATTATGTGGCCATGTAGAAACAGTAATCTCATCCCCTAAGGAAGGATAGCAATTTATCACAATCTGCCACGATGATAACATCCATACGTACTGCTGCCTGGTCAGCTGATCAAGCCCTAAACCTATATATTCAGAATGAAATGTACTGCAATCCTGAAAGTAATTCACTATGCTATTTAAAGTCAAACACTTATCTTGCCCAATCTCACTATATCTTACTCTGCTACTAAATTTATATATCATTTTTCCGGCTCCTCTTTGTGCGTTTATTCTTGTATGCTAAGGAACTGTTCCAAAATATTTGTTTAGATATTCGGGGACAGTTCCTAACATTTAAATACGCAAAGCTTTTTCTGTAAAGCTTCTATGCAATTTATTATAATATAAAGAATGCAGGATTACCAACAGTTTTTGGAATTTTTATAGTTTTGTCTTGAAAGCAAATGAGTCCCCCTCCTTTATAGACGGTGAGTATTGAACTATAATAAAATAAATTAAAATAATAGTTCATAGAACCCCTTGATTTAATTCATAAATAGAAATATAATTATAAAACAAAATGCAAGTATTCCCGCACTGTTTTCAATGCCTGCAGGAATAATAATATGTAAATAACAGTATTGTTCAGAGAGGAGTATGACAACTTTATGCTTAGAAAAATATATATGAAAGCTACTGCACCACCAAAAAAGCAAGAACTTCTACCCCGTACTCACTTGAATGATTTATTATCTGAAGCAGTTCATTTTAATCTTATTAATATTACGGCTGGCGCAGGATATGGCAAAACACAGACTATAGCAATGTTGTTAAAGAATGCTGGTTATAAAGGTGCATGGCTGCAGTTTTCCAAATTAGATAATAATATACAACGTTTTTGGAAGGGATTTCTTTATGCATTATCCGTGCATAGGCCTACCATCTCCGCACCTCTGGAACAGCTTGCTTTTCCTGAGTCATTGTTGGAATTTGATCATTTCTTACACATTTTTGCGAAAGGCATTTATGAAGAAGAGCGCTTTATCTTGGTTTTTGATGACTTTCATCTTATCCACGACATATCCGTTATTAATTTTATTGAAAATCTCGTTGCAGCAAATATTGAAAATATCTGTATAATATTACTCTCACGTTACAGTAATAACATTTCTACCTGGTCAACAGCGTGTTTTACAGAAGCTGATTTAAGCTTTTCTCTGTCAGAAACGAAAGAATACTTAAAAATGCAGGCAATCTCATTAGCCGAATCGGATATAGAAAAAATACATTCTTACACGGAGGGGTGGCCACTGGCGATTTATCTTGTCGGTTTGCACTTAAAAGAGGATGATAAAGCACTTATCGACCCTCTTTTCGGCACAATGCCTACTATCTTTCAACTGGTTGATAAAGAAATATACTCACATTACACACCTGATCAGCAGGAATTTCTAATTAAGCTCTCTCTCCTGGAGGAATTCCCTGCTGATCTTATTCATTCGCTTTCTACTGAATCTGTAGACACTATAACAGATATTCTAAATGCCAATATGTTTATAAACTATAATTCTTATACCCGGAAATACCTTTTTCATCATATATTTCTGGACTTTTTGCAGAAAAAACAATTTAGTCTCAGCCAGCCTATTGTAAATGAGGTATATTTACTCGCAGCAAATTGGTATGAGAGACATGAATCAAAATTTGATGCATTAATGTATTATAATAAATGCGGAAATTATAATAAAATTTGGGAAATAATATTGCAGACTCCACCTGACCGCCATCCAAAGGACGTAGCATCACAAGTCATTTATTTTTTGAGTGAACTCCCTGAAGAATTTATTCAAAAACATCCTATGGTACGGGTTGTGCGCGCCTCCTTCCTGCTAAATAATCTAGAACTCAAAAGCGCACAAACAGATTTGTCTGATTTAATTGTAGAACTTAATGCAATGCCGGAGAATGAAGAAAATACAGCAGTGATAGGCGAAGCATATATAATTTTGACCCTTGTCAGACTAAACCAAAAAAAACACGATTATGTAAAATACTGCAAATTGGCAGCTGCTTGTCTGCCTCATGGCAGTATGCGGGATTACCGTAACCTTAAGATAATCGGCAGCAACACTGCCTTAAATCTAAATAGTCTTGAAAAAGAAGAGGTGGAGAGATTTCAAATAAAACTTTTTGAAGCAGTACCATATATTTCAAAAGCGATGCACGGCTTTGGGTATGGTGTCGAGTATTTAGCAACAGCTGAGGTGACTTATTTTAAAGGTAACTACAAAAAAGCGCAAGAATATGCATTTGAAGCAATTTACAGAGCCAGACAAAAAAAACAGCATGATATTGTATGCAATGCATACTTTTTATTAATGAGAATAACTGCAACCAAAGGCGACTACAATGCTACTTTGGATTATATGGGGCAATCCAGGGAATATGCAAATGAGCATACTAGTTACTTAAGCATATTAGATATTGCAGATGGCTGGTTTTTTATTCGTATAGGGAGAGAAGAGAAAGTTGCAAGATGGCTTCTGAATGATTCGTTAAATGCAAAAATACTTTCCCCAATTAGCGTAGGAAGAGACAGGCTTATAAGAGCATATTATTTTTTAGAAAAAGAACGGTATGATGAACTTTTAGGGTTTGCGGGATCGCTTGACAGTTTATATCGTGAAAAAGGCCTATGGTTGGATTTGGTAACCATACGAATCTTCAAAGCAATTTCACTTTACTATACCGGTGACCTTTCACAATGTATGACTACCATGAAAGCCCTTTATGATGACGTAAGTGAAAATCATTTTATAATGCAATTTGTGGAAATGGGGCGCCATATGCGCAATATGATTGATAGTATAAGAAAAACAAATCATCATAATATACCAGACATCTGGCTTGACAGCATTTATTCAAAATCCTCTACTTATGCCAAACGTCAGGCTTTTTATAAAACAACCTATAATACACAGAACGGTTTCGACAGCTCTGCGCGCTTCCAACTTACAAGCCGGGAAGAAGAATTATTAAAAAGCCTTTGTCAGGGACTCACCAGAGAAGAAATTGCAGAAAGTCTTTATATTTCCCTCAACACTGTAAAAAGTTCACTGCAAAATATTTATGGTAAACTTGGAGCTGTCAACAGTGTGGATGCTGTCAGAATCGCCATGCAAATGAAGATTATTTAAACCCAATTAGTCCTGGTTTTTAAGCTGGGACTATAAGTTGGCGTACCAACTATACTTCAGTAGTGTATTCCAGTCGTTATTTTGAAGATATTATGCAAGACGAAAAATAAAAAACCCCCGATTTTCGAGGGTTTAAACACTGGGCTAGTAGGATTCGAACCTACAGATGACGGAGTCAGAGTCCGTTGCCTTACCGTTTGGCGATAGCCCAATCTTACAACAAAAAATATTATAACCTAATTTGGCTGTCATTACAAGTACTAATAATAAAACATTCATAAATATATGATTGATATATGATAATGTCTTAGTATGCCACAAATGATTATGTCCCAAATAGAAGCTAGTTATAGTATAATGAAACCTCATGACTAAGAAATGAGGTGGACACAATCAGAGAGGTATTATTAACAATGGATGAAACACAGAAATACGACATTATCAAAAAACTCGTTGATACAAATGGCAATAAACAGACTGCTGCCCTTAAACTTGGCCGTACAATACGCACAGTAAATCGCATCATCGCTGGTTACCATCAATCTGGTAAAGCATTCTTTTCACAT
>Ga0153997_1000269_pt1 | contig 15339 bp, 14 predicted proteins | sample TSNC081MetaG_FD_104750 | JGI IMG/M metagenome (GOLD analysis project Ga0153997, IMG submission 104750) | Attine ant fungus gardens microbial communities from North Carolina, USA - TSNC081 MetaG | ecosystem: Host-associated > Fungi > Mycelium > Unclassified | place: USA: North Carolina, Lumber...
AATTAGACGTTTTTTGCGGGATGACGGTATTATTAAAGTCAGCAGGACATTGAAAGAAACAGCCTATAGAGCACATATGACACGTGAATCTTTAGAGAAGAAGATGGGAAGAGAACCAACGCTCGAAGAAATTTCGGAGGAAATTGGTGCAACACAGGAAGAGATTGTTTTGGCAATGGAGTCGGGGGCTGAAGTGGAATCATTGTACAGGACCATTTATCAGGGGGACGGAAATGCGATATTTTTAATGGATAAATTAGAAGAAAAGGAGAATAGAAACGAAGAATTAATCAATCACATTGTGCTTAGTGATCTGCTGGAGTCTCTTGATGAAAAAGAAAAAGAAATTATTCATATGCGGTATTTTCAGGATAAGACCCAGTCCGCCATAGCGGAGAAGTTAGGTATTTCGCAGGTTCAGGTTTCCCGGTTAGAAAAGAAAATATTATTAAATTTACGAGGAAAGTTATAAGGACTCCCTCGTATATTTTTGTTCTAAATTGAGATAATATTCAGTAGCAGTATATTCGAGATTTTCGAGACAATGCGGGGACTTGCAATACAGGTTGCTTTTTCAAAGACGGTCGAGATTCCGGGGAACGTTCTAATTCTTAAGGCATACAGGCTGGACGCTTCTATGAGCCCTTTAAAAAGCAAGCACCAATACCGGAGGATTTGTGTGCATTGACATACAATCTACGGCATGTGACTGAAAGTCACTATTATTTCTTTATAGAAAATTGCGTCCTATAAAGCAAAAACCCTCCGGGGGATGCGCAAGAGTTTTCAAAGCGAACTCTTTGTTCAGTATACTAAACAAAAAGGAAGTGAAAGTGTGAAAAAAATGCATTATGTCTGTGTGTTACTACTAATTATTATTATTGGCTCTGGCCTCTATTATTATCTCACTTATGTTCATAAAAGTGAAGATATAATGGGAGGAACTTTTGTGAAAAAGATTGAAAGTTATTTAAAAGAGTGTAGATGCTGAGACAGTACTCTAGAGCGTGTTTGAAAAACCATTATTCTGATCTGCACGCTCTAATTTACGCAGAAGCAACAAGCAGGGAACCGTCGCAGATTTGGCGATTGCACGCAAACCATAAGTTCTTGTTTTGCGACAATTTCCTCACTCACGTATTTGATTTGCGGTATTTACGGGGGAAGTATGGATAAACAAGTTTTATATTTAAAAATTGAACAAAATATAGAAGTCTACCGTCCGGATGTGTATTTGGGAGACATTGCTGAATTAGTATGCAGCGATAAACGAATTGAGAACACTTTGATGAATCTAAAAATACTTACTTTAAAGGAAGATAAAAAAGGCAGGTTCGCTGTGAATCTTCTGTGTGTTATTGGTGTTATTCAAACTATGTATCCGGATTTGCGTATTGATAGTCTGGGTGAGTCTGATTTTATTATTACTTATGAGAAAGAAAAGCATAAGCATCTAATCCTTAGTTGGTTTAAAACGATACTAGTGTGTATTCTTATCTTTTTTGGATCGGCATTTTCTATTATGACGTTTAATAATGATGTGGATTTACCAAGACTTTTTTCGCAATTATATTATCAGGTCACAGGTGAAGTATCCGGCGGATACACCATCCTTGAAATTGCCTATTCTTTAGGATTGGGGATTGGGGTACTTCTCTTCTTTAATCATTTTGGTAAGAAAAAATTTGCCCAGGACCCTAGTCCTTTGGAAGTAGAAATGAGAACTTACGAGGATAATGTCAATCATACATTTATTAAAAAGGGGGATAAAGATGCTACTTAAGCAAATTCTCCTGGGACTTCTGGGGCTGGCAGGAGGATTCAGTGTTGCAGGCGGAATCTATGCATTGCTAATAGGATTGGGTATTGTGACCAGATACGCTGCAATTACTCATACTGCCCACAATCTTCATATTTATGAGGATTGTGTATTCTGGGGAGCGTTATTTGGAAATACCCTGTTTTTATATAAAATTACAGTCCCGTTTGGTGAGATTTTTTTGTGGATAATGGGTTTGAGTTTTGGTATATTTTTAGGCGGATGGATCATTGCTCTGGCTGAAATTGTAAATGTTTTTCCCATCTTTGCAAGAAGGATTAAGTTAACAAAGGGTGCTGCCATTATCATTATTTCAATGGCAATTTCAAAAGTGATTGGCTCCCTGATATATTTTATATATGGATTTTAATTTGGAGGTATTAGAGTGGACGATTTAAAAAAGAAAAGAAACAAGGACTATAATGATTACGTTAAGCAGGTGACTCCGACACACAGCCTGCCTCTGAATATGTGTAAGGCATTTCTGGTTGGTGGGATTATTTGTATAATCGGACAAGCAATTACAAATTTTTGCTTAAATGCGGATATGGAAAAGGATGTTGCGGGAGGTTGGACCTCCCTCATATTGATACTGTGTAGTGTACTATTGACCGGTCTTAATATATATCCAAGTATAGCTAAATTTGGCGGAGCAGGAGCTTTAGTTCCAATCACTGGATTTGCTAACTCTGTTGCAGCGCCAGCTATTGAATATCAAAAAGAGGGTCAGGTATTTGGGATAGGATGTAAGATTTTCACTATCGCAGGACCGGTTATTCTATATGGAATATTTTCAAGCTGGGTGCTGGGTCTAATTTATTATATACTTACGAAAGTGGGGGTTTTTTAATGGAACAAATAATTGGAAAACAAAGTGTAGAATTTGAAAATCCTGCTCATATTATTGCCGGAGCTTCCATTGTAGGGAAAAAAGAGGGAGAAGGACCATTAGGATCTTTATTTGATTTAGTGGGAGACGATTACCTTTTTGGAGAAAAGACCTGGGAATTGGCTGAGGGTGCTCTTCAAAGGGAAGCGGCTCAGATAGCGATTGGAAAAGCAAAATTAGAATCATGGCAGATACGTTATGTATTTTCTGGAGATTTATTAGAACAAATTATCGCCACCTCATTTGGTCTGGAAAACCTGCAAATACCACTATTTGGAATCTATGGCGCCTGCTCAACCGTAGGTGAGGGCTTATCCCTTGCATCTATGATAGTAAGCGGCGGTTTTGCCAGATACGTTCTGGCAATAGCGTCCAGCCATTTTGGCAGTGCGGAAAAACAATTCCGATTTCCCCTTGGCTATGCCAACCAAAGACCACTCTCAACTACTTATACAGTAACAGGAAGCGGGGCATTTGTTTTGGCCAAAGAAGGCGGAAAATGTAAAATAGCAGGAATTACTAGCGGAAAAGTAGTGGATTTTGGGGTGGAAGATTCCATGAACATGGGAGCGTGTATGGCGCCTGCAGCCGGCGACACGATATACCAAAACTTTATTGATTTTAATAGAAGTCCACAAGATTACGATAAAATTATCACAGGTGATTTAGGTTATGTGGGTCAGGAAATTCTTATAAAGCTATTAAAAGATAAGGGATTTGATATTTCCCAGCAGCATACGGATTGTGGCATAGAAATCTATGATAGGGAAACGCAGGATACGCATTCAGGTGGTAGTGGCTGTGGTTGTGCAGCAACCACATTATCTGCATACATCTTACCTAAAATTGAATCAGGAGAATGGAAAAAAGTACTATTTGTACCAACAGGTGCACTTATGTCAAAGATAAGTTTTAACGAGGGAGAGTCGGTTCCGGGAATCGCTCATGGTGTGGTACTTGAACATTGTTAAGGAAGGAGAAAAAAATGGATTATATAATCTCGTTTTTAGTGGGGGGAGCAATTTGTGCCCTTATACAGATTTTAATGGAAAAAACGAAACTAATGCCCGGAAGAATTATGGTTATACTTGTTTGTACAGGAGCAATTCTTGGCGCAATAGGTGTCTTTGAACCATTTGCAGAATTCGGAAAAGCAGGTGCTACCGTACCGCTTCTGGGATTTGGAAACCTTCTATGGAAAGGTGTAAAAGCTGCAGTAGATGAAGCTGGATTCATAGGCATTTTTCAGGGCGGCTTCAAAGCAAGCGCCGTAGGAATCTCTTCAGCACTAGTATTTGGCTACCTCTCAAGTCTTATATTTAAACCTAAAATGAAAAAATAGTCATTACTTTTCACTGCCATTATCCTGCGAAGTCAAAATTGTGCTGTTTAGCACAAATTTGCGAGGGTGGCAATAGGAGAAAATAGAAAATCTTTGGCATTAAATGCCTAGGTAGTATTAATACAAAGAAAACACCAAAGGCTGCTATAATTACATATAGAATAGTATTTGGTGTGTTGATATTCTTTTGGTTACAATAGAGAATGGTTAAGAAAACATTAAGGAAAAATATGAAGTAAATTTGCAAATGTAAGTTATAATGGTGTATAATATTTTGAAATTGTTTGTAACTAGTGCATCTCCTCGCTGATAATTACTGTTAGAGCACAGGATAAGAATCAAAATACGTCGTTAAAATTTCTCGATGTAGCCCGCTGCGCCTTGAAATACCGCCTAGTGCCGTTATACTTATCAGCACTCTAACAGCAATTATCAACGAGGAAGTATACGAAACTTGATATTTACCACAACGCAGTGATGGAGAAAATAGCGCATGTTTTTGCAGCGAAATTATGCAATGTGGTACTAGGTAACAAAAACTATTATTCGGAGATACATAGGAGCGAAAGGGAAAAATATGGACTTAATGAAGAAACTAGTAAATAGCAAAACGATACGCTATATTTTTTTTGGCGGCTTAAGTACCTTGGTAAATCTGGGCACCTACTATATTTTAAGCAGGGTCTTTGGTGTGAATCTGAATTTAACAAATGTTATTTCAATACTGTCAGCAATTTTATTTGCATATATAGTAAATAAATTGTATGTTTTTGAAAGTAAAACAAAGGGTATGAAGGCGCTGCTTAAGGAAGCAGCTCATTTTATCAGTATGCGGTTTTTAACTATGTTTGTTGAAATCTTTGGTGTCATTTTCTTTATATGTGTCTGGGGTCTAAACGATCTGGTATCCAAAATCATCATTCAGGTTGTGATTATGGTACTAAATTATCTGATCAGCAGATTTCTTGTATTTAATAAGGACGGGACAAAAGCAGTAATGAGCAAAGCGCAGCGAACACTGCATAAGCGGAGGAATCTGTGCTATGCGCTGTCTTTTTTCATTCCGGTAATCGTAATCATCATTGCCTTTATATTTAACAAGGTATTTCCATTTGGAGACAGAGCGGTTCTAATCATAGACTCGGCTCACCAATACCTTCCGTTTTTTACAGAATTTCATAGGAAGTTATCCGCAAGCTCTTCACTTCTATATACGTTTAGTGCTGGTATGGGAAACAACTTTTGGGCAATTTACGCCTACTATTTGGCTGGTCCTTTCAATTTATTCATTATGTTATTTCCAGAAGAGTTCATAATGGAAGGCATGGCTTTTCTAATTATATTGAAAATAGGTATCAGCGGATTTGCATTTTCCAATTTCCTGATGAAGAAAAATGAAAAATATAACCTTACAGTAGTTGCATTTAGTATCATGTTTGCGCTTAGCACTTTTACCGTGGGATATTATTTTAATCTGATGTGGCTGGACAGCATCATGCTCTTACCGTTCGTAATGCTTGGCATCTGGAAGCTGGTAAATGGAAAAGGTGGTTATTACTATGGAGCATTTTTGTTTTTAGCCATCTATAGCAATTACTACATTGGATTCATGATATGTATTTTTTCCTGTTTCTATTATCTGGTACAAGTGATATCACTAAAAAAAATTACCATAAAGAAGATGCTGACCAGTGTCGGATGGTTTGCGTGGTATTCCTTGATAGGGGGCGGTATGGCGTCTATTGTGCTGATACCGGCCTTCAAGGCGCTACAGATAACCCAGTCAATCACGGAGAATAGCGGGTTTCCTAAGGAACTAAAATTTTACACAACAGGGCTTACCACGCTGACACAGCATTTTGCTCTGGTAGAGCCGATTACCATATCAAATGATGACAGAGGGAAGTTAAACATATTTTGCGGCGTACTGGCATTGATTATTATGTGCTTGTATCTGTTGGATAACAAGATACATATACGGGAGAGAATCGCCAAAGCGCTATTATGTGTATTTATCTTTGTCAGCTTTAGTATAAATTATCTGAATTATGTATGGCATGGATTCCATGAACAGAATGGATTGCCAAATAGATTTGCATTTCTTTACATCGCATTGTTATTAACAATGGGATTTGAAGTAATAAATCATGTGAAACGTCTGGACATAAAGAGAATTGTAGTCTCCTGCTTTGTACCGATGGCGTTTGTTCTGTTTTGTTTCTGGCAGAATTATGGAGAACATGAGATATATGTTTATATTATTACGTTAGTGCTGTTAAACATATATACCTGGCTCATGGTACTTTACCGAAATGGAACAATCAAAAAATTTGGGTTTTGTTTGATTTTATTAACGGTCACAGTAGTTGAGATGGGTGTAAATGGAGTGGTTGGTTTCATGTCTAACGGTACAATAAACCGTTCCGGATACTTAGCTGATCAGGAAGCTTTTCAGGCGCTGATGAAAACTCAGGAGGATGATACTTTCTACCGCAGTGAAATGGACGGTGGCAAAAATGGAACCTTAATTAGAAATGGAATTATGTATCAGGGTGGTCGTGGTATTGTTATTTTTTCCTCCACAGTGCCTGAGAGGCTCATTAATCTTCAGGAAAGACTTGGCTTAGAAGCGCGTGCCAATAAATCTGGTTACGGGGGAACTACCAAATTTGTTAATGACATATTTGGAGTAAAATATCTGGCTGCTAAAATTAATGTGGAAAGGCTATATGGCTTCACAAAGCTTGGTGAATATCCACCACTTACATTATATAAAAATGAAGAAGCTCTTTCCATCGGATTTATGGTAAATACGACAATCAAAGATTGGGATATCGAAACCGGTGAACATATAGATGTGCAAAATGATTTTATTGTAAAGGCAACAGGGGAATCCCCGCTATTTGAGAAGGGTGCAACATACCCGGTAACGGAAACTCAGACGCTGACATTCGAACTGGCACCACATGAGCAGATGTATCTGGATCTAAATAAGGCGGTAGAGGATGTAAAAATAACAACACCGACCTATACAAAAACTTATAATAAATACACAAATCATCTGTTTGATTTGGGAAGCTATGAAGAGGGAGCATCCGTTACAGTAGAATTTACCGTCCTGGAAGATCAGAATGCCCAGACTGCTGTTACAGTTTATTCTTATCAGAAGGAAGACTATAAGAAAATCAATGAAATATTAGCCAGGAACCAACTTGAAGTTACGAAGTATACAGATAACTCATTAGAGGGAACAATCCTTGTGGAGGAAGCAAAAACCCTGTTCTTATCCATACCGAATGAGGACGGGTGGACCATCAAAGTTGATGGAAAAGAAGTAGAATATTATGTCATTGCAGATACACTAATCGGGCTTGACCTGGAGGTGGGAGAGCATACCCTTGAAATGAAATATACGCCTTCCGGGCTATGGTTAGGAAGTACATTATCAATCTTATGTATTATCTTGTATTTTGCTACATTTGTTATAGATGGAAAGAAAAAAGGAGGCTTATCTCAGGCAGAAGGAGAAAATATACTGGCCAAAGAAAGTGCCGGGGGGCTGCATGCATTTTCAAGAACAGAGCTTTTGCTTGGAAAAAATGGCATGAAAACCCTGTCAGAGACCAGCGTAGCGGTATTTGGTATGGGTGGTGTGGGTTCTTATGTGGTAGAAGCGTTGGCAAGGTCTGGTGTTGGCAGTTTCACTTTGTTTGATAATGATTGCGTATCACTGACCAATATAAACCGACAATTAATTGCCGATTATAGTTCTGTTGGACGGGCAAAAGTCGAACTGGCTAAGGCTAGAATCAGAGCGGTAAATCCAATTGCGAAAGTAACTTGCCATGAAGTGTTTTATACTCACGATAATGCCAGAACCTTTTCCTTTGAAAGATATGATTATATTGTGGATGCTATTGATACGGTATCCTCTAAGATACTATTAATCGAACAAGCGAAAAGGAGTAAGGTTCCAATCATCTCCTGCATGGGAACTGGTAATAAATTAGATCCGACACTATTTGAAGTGGCTGATATATATGAAACATCTATGTGTCCTCTGGCGAAGGTCATAAGGTCGGAGCTGAGAAAACGTGAGATTGCTCAGCTGAAAGTGGTCTATTCAAAAGAACAGCCATTGGATTTGGAAATAGATACAGTTTTGGAGACAAAAGGAAATACGAAGAGACCTGTACCCGGCAGCATCTCTTTTGTACCTTCTGTAGCGGGGTTGATTATGGCTGGGGAGGTAATAAAAGATATCACAGGTGTTACTTCTTAATTATTGATTATTGCAATTACCCTTGGATAACTGATACTTTATCGATTGTTAGAAAGGGAGGCACTCGAATGTATTTAAGTCCGATTCTTAAATTTATAAGAGTCGGATTTTTACATTATGTAAAATACCTGTAAACAAGATTTATTGTACAGGATTTGCTACATATTTCCAGATAGTTGATCTATTTAAACAAGCAGCAAAATGGAATATTATGGAATTAAAATATTCGGTAGGGTATTTACCATTTTTCAAATGTATAGTAGAATGAATGTAGCTATTGTAGTAGACGCAATGTATATGAAGGAAAACTGCATGACGGAGAAGGGAATGGTAAAGATTAATATTGAATATTCGAAAAATTCTGCGATACTGCAAGATGGAATATTTACATTACTAAATAATAAGAAAGATGAATTATTGAAGCAGGGAAGGAAGCTCTTTAATTTATCAGTGGGGACGCCGGATATGAAACCAGGGCAGCATATTATGGATGCTTTGGCAGCGGCAGCAATGGTTCCGGATAATTATAAGTATGCATTAGCGGATAAGAAGGCACTGTTACTCGCTGTTAGTGATTATTATAGAAAGCGATTTGGCGTAGATTTGGAATTGGATGAGATAACATCCTTGTCGGGTTCGCAGGAAGGAATGACGCATATTTGGATGGCTCTTTGTAATCCGGGTGATATGGTGCTGGTTCCCAATCCGGGATATCCCATTTTTCATGTGGGTCCAACGCTGAATGGGTTAAACCTGGTGTATTATGATTTGAAAGAGGAGAATGGATTTCTCCCTGATTTCAACGAAATCCCTGAATTGGTTGCTCATCAAGCAAAAGCAATCGTTGTATCTTATCCAAGCAACCCCACTTGTACAGTCGGAACCCCTGTGTTATATCGAGAATTGATTCGGTTTGCTAAAAAGTATAATATAGTGGTGATACATGATAATGCTTATCCCGACATTATTTTTGATGGGAGGAAAGGAACCTCATTTCTCGCATTTCCTGGTGCAAAAGAGGTTGGAATCGAGTTTTACTCCCTCTCTAAAACCTTTAATCTGACAGGCGCAAGAATTTCATTTGCTATGGGAAATAAAGAAATTATTAAAAAATTTAAAATTCTGCGCTCACAAATCGATTACGGGATATTTCTCCCAATTCAGGAAGCGGCTATTGCGGCTCTTACAGGTCCACAGGATATGGTGATTAAACAAAAAAATGAATATGAAGCAAGAAGAAATTCTCTTTGCGGTGGTCTGCGTAAGATAGGCTGGTATGTACCGGATGGTCAGGGAACGATGTTTGTTTGGGCGCCAATACCGGAAGGATACAAAAATTCCACTCAGTTTTGTATGGATTTGTTGGAAAAGACGGGAGTTATTTGCGTTCCGGGCAGCAGTTTTGGATCATTAGGCGAAAATTATGTGAGATTTGCCCTTGTTATTGATATTGCTGCTATAGAAGAAATGATAAAAATTATAAAAGACAGTAGTATTATACATGAGGCTATACAAAAAAAATAAATCGACATTGAATAAATTTCATAATTATTGTATTATAAAGATTGAGCCGTGATGAACTGTGAAAATACAGCAGAGCATGACTTTGAAAAGTGCGAATGTGAGAATATTTCAGAAGTGCATATTTAAGAAGGTACAGGCATAAACATATTTTAGAATAGAAATTGCAAATAGCAGCAAGGAGAATTTTATGCGCTCTCATGGATGGAATATTTGTGATGAATTATTCAAATCATTATATGGATTAGGGGAATATAAGTGAATCAGGAATTGAAATATAGATTTTGTGAGATAGTAGGAAGTGACAATGTAAAGACGGATGAACTAATGAAATTACATACTACATTTAGAATTGGAGGGCCAGCAGATTATTATATCTGTCCCCACACGGTCCAGGAAGTGAACAAGTTGATTACGGTATGTAAGCAAGAAAAAATAGCGTATTATATTATTGGAAATGGAAGTAATTTGCTCGTAGGTGATAAGGGATATAGAGGTGCCATGATACAAATATACAGAAATTTTAATCATATAACCATTCATGGTAATGAAATTAACGCAGAAGCAGGAGCTTTGTTATCCACCATCGCTAAGAAGGCTTTAGAGCATGGCTTAACAGGATTTGAATTTGCATCAGGAATCCCGGGTACAGTTGGCGGAGCTGCGGTTATGAATGCAGGTGCCTATGGTGGAGAGATGAAGGATGTTCTGTCTGGTGTAACAGTATTAACTCCAAAAGGAGAGAGTTTGACAATACCAAAAGAAGAGTTAGAGCTTGGTTACAGAACAAGTATTATTGCAGGAAAAGGCTTTATAGTGTTAAGAGCGGTCATTGACCTTTCACCTGATGATAAAAATATAATAAAAAAAACAATGGACGATTTAAAAGTAAAAAGGACAACTAAGCAGCCTCTGGAATACCCAAGTGCGGGAAGTACCTTTAAAAGACCAAAAGGATATTTTACTGGAAAGCTCATTATGGATTCCGGTTTAAGAGGATTCAAAGTGGGTGGGGCTCAGGTTTCAGAAAAACATTGTGGATTCGTAATTAATAGAGAACAGGCTACGGCCAATGAGGTATGTGAACTGATGGATACAGTAATTAAAACGGTTTATGATAAGTTTCAGGTAAAATTGGAGCCGGAAATAAAACTGTTAGGGGATTTTTAAGGTGAAAAATACTTTTCACAATCCTTATCTTCATGTCTGGGGAGCAGGCAGATGGGAGTTTATATGAAGTTTGTTATTGTTACGGGCATGTCTGGAGCTGGAAAGACAACAGGCCTTAAGATGCTTGAAGATATGGGATATTTTTGTGTTGACAATCTTCCAATTAACCTCATTAACAAATTTGCAGAACTTGCATTTAACCCCACCGGTGAAGTGAAAAAGGTAGCCCTTGGAATCGATATAAGAAGTGGACAGGCACTATTAGCACTTCAGAATGTGTTGGAGAATATTGCAATACTTGGATATAAGTATGAAATTCTTTTTTTGGATGCCAGAGATGAGGTGTTGGTAAAACGTTATAAAGAATCCCGAAGAATGCATCCTCTGGCGAAGCTGGAGCGGATTGGTTTAGGTATAAAGAGGGAGAGAGAAAAGCTGGATTTCTTGAGAAAACAGGCGGATTATCTTATTGATACCAGCAATCTGCTTACCAGAGAGCTAAAAGCAGAATTAGATAAGATTTTTATCTTAAATGGTGATTTTAAAAATATCATGATTACCATATTATCATTTGGGTTTAAGTATGGTATCCCGGGTGATTCGGATTTGCTATTTGATGTTCGCTTCTTACCGAACCCATACTATATCGATGAATTGAAAGATAAGAGTGGGAATGATAAGGAGGTACAGGATTATGTAATGGGATTTGATTTGTCCTATCAGTTTATAGACAGACTGGAAGATATGATGAATTTCCTGATTCCCAACTATATAATAGAAGGAAAAAATCAACTGATTGTCAGCATAGGTTGTACCGGCGGAAAACATCGTTCTGTCACTCTGGCAAACCATTTGTATGATAGATTGAAAAAACAATTAGAATATGGCGTAAGACTTGAACATAGAGATGTTGAAAAGGGGTGACTTATGTCTTTTTCCAGTGATATAAAAGAAGAATTATCGAGGCAATTTTCTCTTGCCAGGCATTGTCAAATAGCAGAAATTACAGCTATAATATCAATGTGTGGACGAGTTACAATCTCCTGCAGGAACAGATACAGCCTTTGGATTAGCACCGAAAATAATGCAGTGGCAAGAAAGTACTTTACTTTGTTGAAAAAAACATTTAATATTAATACAGAAATTTTAATAAAGCAGAATACAATATCTAGAAAAAGCAGAGTTTATACAGTCATTGTAAAGCATCATGAAGAGGCAAAAAAGATATTAAAGTCGACGAAGCTTCTTACAGATAATTTGGAAATTGAAGAAAGTATGGCTCTGGCAGATAATATCATTATTCAGAAGTCCTGCTGTAAGCGGGCATTTATAAGAGGTGCGTTTTTAGCATCAGGCTCCTTAAGTGATCCCAGGAAATTTTATCACTTTGAAATTGTATGTACGAAGGAAAAAAAGGCGGAGCAGCTTTGTGAAATCATACACAGTTTTGGTATAGACGCCAAGATTGTTAGCCGCAAAAAGAATTATGTGGTTTATATTAAAGAAGGTGCACAGATTGTAGATATTCTAAATGTAATGGAAGCACACATAGCGCTGATGAATATGGAAAATGTGAGAATTTTGAAGGATATGCGAAATTCAGTAAATAGAAAAGTGAATTGTGAGACCGCCAACATTAACAAAACGGTCAATGCGGCAATGAAACAGGTGGAGGATATTATGTTCATAGAAAAGGAAAAGGGATTTTCATGGTTAGATGACAGTTTAAGGGAAACCGCTGAAACAAGACTAGAATACCCGGAGGCTACATTGAAGGAATTAGGAATGTTGCTTACTCCCCAAGTAGGAAAGTCAGGAGTTAATCATAGATTGAGGAAACTAAGCAATTTAGCTGAGGAGCTAAGGGCAAATAAGGAGGAGAAATAATTATGACTAAAAAAACCATTAAAATTCAAATTCCAAGTGGATTAGAGGCTAGACCGGTAGCATTGCTGGTTCAGGTTGCGAGCCAGTATGAAAGTGATATCTATGTAGAGTGCAGTCAGAAAAGAGTAAACGCAAAAAGTATCATGGGCATGATGACGCTGGGACTAGTGGCAGGCGAAGAAGTAACAGTCAGCGCTTGTGGGAATGATGAGGATGAGGCGATTATTAATATAGAAAAATATTTAAGCAGCAAATAGGTTATTGTTTCTGTTTGGTTTTATGGGTGGTTAAAGGCGGACGAGATTCCAAGGAGCGTTCTGCTTCAAGGCGAGGCGAAAGCGGTGGGTAGAACTTACTTGTTTCAGAGAGTCCTAGCTCTCTCTGAAAAGGCGGCGGAGTTGCTGGGAGGTTACGAGCAAGTAGCGAAGCGGATTGCGAGTATTCACTTTGACGAATGAAAAGGATTAGAATGGTTAGTGTATATTTATCTAAAATTAATTTAAAAATGAATCAGAAGACTATTGAGAAGCTGCTGCAGTTTATTTCAGAAGAAAATAGGGAGCGCTTTCATAAATTTTATTTTTTAGAAGATTCATTGCGTTCACTGTATGGAGAAATTATAGTCCGTCACGTCATCTCCAAACAACTTTCACTTAAAAATGAAAAGATTAGAATAGTAAAAAATACTTATGGGAAGCCTTTTATTGAGAACGTACCCCTGTATTTCAACATATCCCATGCCGGTGAATGGGTTGCCTGTGCATTTAGCGACAGGGAGGTTGGGATTGATATTGAACATATAAAAGATATTGATTTGAGTATAGCAAAGAAATATTTTTGCAAAAACGAATATGAATCACTTGTTTCTAAGAATGGCGATGAAAGGATTGTCTATTTTTATGAATTATGGACACTTAAAGAGAGCTATATTAAGTGGCTGGGAACGGGCATGTCAACGCCTTTGGATTCGTTTCGTTTTAATGTTACCAACGCACATATTTTGTTTTCTGACATGAACAGGGATGTGGTACCGTTCTTTAAGCAGTATCCTATCAAAAATTACAAACTATCCGTCTGTTCGGGAACCAACGATTTCCCGGATCAAATTATGGAAATTGATATAGAAAAAGTTATCTTGAATTGACGGATATATATTCACTAATATGTGGAATATCAAATTCCTCCTTGTATGGAGCATAATCTTACGAAAAGACATCAGGAGATTCCCATTAAAATGCAAAATTCTATCCTAATACGGATGGTAATTACTTGAAATTTGACCGTCAAAGTAAGTCCCCCCTTCTAAGCGAAGCGAAAGTGTTGGGTGGGACTTACTTGTTTCAGTGGGAGTCCAAGCTCTCGCTGAAACAAGCAACGGATTGTGAGTATTTACTTTGAATCATGTACCGGCTTTTTATGCACTTAATTTACATAATAATATAAATATTTACAAAAATTTATATATTTTTTGAAAATAAAATTGAGATGGGAGTAAAATCAAATTTATAAATATGCATTAAAAATATAAACAGTGTCTTATATAAATGGTTGTTTATTGAGGTAATATTATGAATAATTCTAAGGAGAATAAAGGTAGATCTGATGTATTAAGAGATTTTGAAGTTGTAGAATTGCCTGATTTGCGAAAAAAGACTTTTGCAGATGAAAGAATTGTAAGAGGGATTCAGTTTGATAACAGGAAGTATGGACAACTAAGTATAGACCTGCTTGGTAATTATAGCAAGTCACTTTATAAGTTAGCTTTCTTTTCTATTAATGCGTTGTTTTCTAAATATAATGGACATGAGTATTTTATTTATGGAGTACATTTTATTTACGGAGACTCATATGACACTTTTATATCGGGAGCAGAACCAGGTTATATAAATTGTGGGTTGTATGATTATGTAAATGATGATTATAAAATCAGTCTTTATGATAAGCCCCCAAATAAAGATACAGTTATTTCAATCGCAGTTGCTTTTTTTGATGAGACGAAAAATATAGAGTTTCTAAATCCCGATAAAGAAGATATCCTTTTTATGTTTTTATTATCAGGCAATCAATTGCAGTTGAAAATAAATTATAAAAAAGAGTATTCTGATTTGCTTGTTCATCACTAGCGATGGATTTGAAAAATATAGTAGTAACTGCTTCTGCAAATGAGCAGATCATATCGTCTGAAATAAAACTGAACCATTTGTCGATAAATGAAATGCAAAATTATAAAATTAAAGAAAGTATTACTTTGATTAGAGTAATTGAGAAAATGGCTGAATCAAGTCCGGATATGATTTTCCACCAGAATTATATAAATCTACAAGCTGCTGTTTAAATTCCGGTGTGTAAGACTTTTGATTCTTAGCCATGTTGAACATCTCCTTTTCTCTTTCACTGTTATTATAGGTTGTTCAACTTTTCGTGTCTAC
>Ga0153997_1000270_pt1 | contig 15316 bp, 14 predicted proteins | sample TSNC081MetaG_FD_104750 | JGI IMG/M metagenome (GOLD analysis project Ga0153997, IMG submission 104750) | Attine ant fungus gardens microbial communities from North Carolina, USA - TSNC081 MetaG | ecosystem: Host-associated > Fungi > Mycelium > Unclassified | place: USA: North Carolina, Lumber...
CCATCCAGCGTCGCTGTTACTTTACCCGCAATAAACGGTACTATCTGCTTCGCATTAAAATGGAGTGTAACATCCATTTATTGGATGCATAGCTGTCAAGTGACCATTCTGGTGTTGAGCCATAAATATAGATAAAACAAAAAAAATTCTAAATCCTTCCAAAGAATAAAGGATATTTTTTTGTTTGCTGCGAATATGGTTATATTAGGAAGAATTACCAGGATTTTATTCAAATACATGAAAGTAAGGTGTAGATGTATGGGAATATCGGGAGCTCAAGCGACGATTCTAGTGATTGATGATCAACCTGGGATTAGAAGATTGCTTACTGAAGTTCTCCAGGATGAGGGTTATAATGTTATAACGGCCGCTAACGGCTACGAGGGTATACAGGTGGCAGCCGAGATTAAACCTAATGTAATATTAATGGATATGAAAATGCCTGGTATGGACGGAATTGAAACGTTAAAAGAACTCAAACGTCAGGGGCAAGGCGATCGGGTCATTATGATGACTGCTTACGGCGAGTTGGACATGGTTAACGAAGCCAAGGAAGCAGGTATGAGCGAGTATATTACCAAGCCATTTGATATTATATTATTATGCCGGATTATTGAGGATCATATCGGCAGTAGCTTTGATGCACGTCGATTGCTAATCGGTTAAAAGGAGTAATAACCCGGGGCGCACTGGCCCCGGGTTAATTAATTACAGGCTTTTACCGGTGGAGTGGCTTTTTTTGTGCTCCGCAATTAACCTGCCGCATGAAGGAGATTAGAGTAAATGAAAGAGATATTTGAAAGACGAAGCGTACGGAAATACCAAAACAAGCCTGTGCCCTATCATTTGGTGGAAGAAATCATAAAAGCAGGTATGACCGCACCGTCTGCTGGTAATGAGCAGCCTTGGGAATTTGTCGTTATTGAAGATCGGAATATTCTTGATAATATTGCAAAAGTCCATCCATATGCAACTATGCTTAATGACTGTGCTGTGTCCATTGTTGTCTGCGGCAATCTGTCGTTTCAGCGGTATGAAGGATTTTGGGTGCAGGACTGTTCAGCCGCAACCTAAAATATGCTAATAGAAGCCACGCATTTGGGTATTGGCTCAGTTTGGCTTGGCGTCTATCCATTAGAAGAGCGTGTAACAGCCATACAAGAAATTCTTATGCTTCCTGAAAATGTGTTGCCGCTAGCCGTCGTTTCTTTAGGATATCCAATCGAGAAATCTTTGCCGGCAGATAGATTTAAACAAGAACGGATCCACCGCAATATTTGGTAAGCCTCCAGTACTGCAAGCCCAAGTCTTTTCTTAGGCAAGCAGGAGTTTCATTGCAGGCGGCGAACTATAGGGAGTGAGGGGGGAATCCATTGATCATTAAGGCTGTTTCCACATTAGCGCTTTACTGTGCCCGGTGTGGTAATATTGAACTGCATAATGTCTCCCGGTTTGCCCTTTATAATAACTCGCGGCATCAACTGGTTTGTAGTTGCGGTCAAATACAAGGCTCTATTGCCGGTGCGGGACGGCGCCAGTATCTTTTGGACATTCCTTGTGTTTTATGTGAAACTAACCACTTGATCTTTCTTGACAGCAGGCTGTTCCGGCAACCTACGGTCAGTAAAATATATTGTATCGAGGATAATCTGGAATTAGGTTTTGTCGGCAACCCTGCCGCTATTGCCGAGATTATCGCCAGGCACAAGCAACAAGTAGCCCGTATTACGAGTGAGATGGCCGAGCAGCCGGATAGTCAGGGGATTGAAAATTCGCAAATTTTATTAGAAATTTTAAATAGAATTCATGATATTGCTGAGCAGGGGGGGATATACTGCTGTTGCGGCAGTACCGATGTTGAGGCTAGTGTACTTGTCGATGCGATTGCCTTATCTTGTAGTCAGTGTGATGGTCGTCTGCTTATTCCAGCTAGAGACGAGCAGGACTTGGCGCGCGTATCAGCAATTAGCATGATTGAACTGGATCACCTCAGGCGTACTAGCCGTAAATAAATGATAATCATTAGTGAAAAAAGAAAAAACGGGGGGAAGCTACTGTGAAATTTTTCCTTGATACTGCTAGCATTGCTGAAATCAAAGAAATTTTGCCTCTAGGTATTGTGGCTGGCGTAACTACTAATCCATCACTCATTGCCAAAGAGAAACAAGATATTAGGGATGCAATTAAAGAAATTGCCAGCTTAACGCCAGGGCCGGTCAGTGCCGAGGTTATCAGCAATAAGTTTGAGGAAATGTTGCCTGAGGCTCTCTCCCTGGCTAAGCTTGGCGATAATGTTGTCATTAAACTTCCGGTTACTATTGAAGGTTTAAAGGCGGTAAGCGCTTTGGCAGCCGATGGCATCAAAACAAATGTTACTTTGATTTTTTCGGCAAATCAGGCGTTGTTGGCTGCTAGAGCCGGGGCGACGTTTGTCAGCCCGTTTGTAGGCCGACTTGACGATATCAGTCAGGATGGCGTTGATTTGGTTAAAGATATTGCCGACATTTTTGCGATTCATGGTATTGCTACTGAGATTATTGCCGCAAGCATCCGGCATCCTCTTCATGTCACACACGCTGCACTAGCTGGTGCTCATATTGCCACGGTGCCGGCAAAGGTTTTACTATCACTTTTGAACCACCCTCTGACTGATGCCGGCATTAAACGTTTTCTGGAAGACTGGCAAAAAGCTAATGCGTAAAATAGACTAGCCGGGGGAGCCCGATTGCTTTTTCTATAAAGAAATTAAGGAGATGGAACATATGGAACGTGAGTTGGCGCTGGAGTTTGTAAGGGTTACCGAGGCAGCCGCGATTGCCTGCGGCCGGTGGATGGGGCGGGGCGAAAAAAATGCCGCCGACCAGGCAGCTGTAGATGCTATGCGCGCCGCCTTTGATACCGTTAATATCAGCGGTCATGTTGTTATTGGCGAAGGAGAAATGGACGAGGCTCCCATGTTATATATCGGCGAGAAAGTAGGTCACGGTGGCAGGGAAGTTGATATTGCTGTCGATCCACTGGAAGGTACTAGCCTAGTAGCTAAAGGGTTGCCCGGCGCGATTGCCGTACTGGCTATTGCTCCGCAGGGCTGTCTGCTGCATGCCCCGGATATGTATATGGATAAAATTGCTGTAGGGCCACGGGCTAAGGGGAAAATAGATATTAATGCATCTGTAACAGACAATCTCAAAGCCGTTGCCGCCGCCCTTGAGCGCTCTGTCGAAGACGTTACTGTCGTAATCTTAGACCGGCCGCGGCATGCCGCTATCGTTAAGGAAGCTCGCGATGCCGGCGCCAGGATTAAGCTGATTACCGATGGCGATGTTTCACCTGCGATTAATGCCGCTATTGAGGGTACAGCCGTCCATATGCTGTTAGGTATCGGCGGTGCTCCCGAGGGCGTATTGGCTGCTGCCGCCATAAGATGCTTAGGTGGCGATATGCAGGGGCGGTTATGGCCGGAAAATGATGCTGACATCGAACGGGCTAAGGCCATGGGCATAACTGATATAAACAAAGTGTTTACCCTTGATGATCTGGTAAAGGGAGACGAAGTCATTTTTGCAGCTACAGCTATTACACAAGGCGATCTCTTGGATGGCGTCCGGTACTTTGGCGGCGGGGCACGCACCCACTCGCTCGTGATGCGTGGTTCTACCGGAACGGTTCGTTTTGTCGATGCCATTCATAAATTTGATAAAAAACCTGTGCCGATAAAACGGGCATAGATTTGTCCCGATAGCAGTTTACTAGCCGCTTAACTCCGTTTTATACTTAATCTCAAGTGTAAAGCGGAAAGTTGCAAGCGGCTTTTCTATGTAGTTATTTTTTAGCTAACAGCGTCAATTTCGGAAAAATGATCCAAGTTATGCATATTTTATTCGTTTATTGCTTATGCTAATACTGGTGATAGTCATGCCAGCACCTAGTATTAAGATAATAGGTGCTGACCGACTGATCCCAGTAAGCGAGGTGATAGTATTGAATCTGCTGAAAATGAATGCCAAGCAATGGGTTTATGTCGGTAGTGTTGCCTTGTTGGCCGGTGTATGGGTTGCACCCCGTGGGGTCGGGACGTTGCCGGAAAACGTGGCCACACCACCTGCAGCCGAGCGACAAGTGACTCAGGCGCCGACTGCAACAGCCAAGTCTAGTCCACAAGCACTCCGGACACATATTGTTGCTGCCGGGGACACCTTGCTTGGTATAGCGGAGCACTACGGTATTGACCTTGAGACAATTACAGCCGCCAATCCTGACATAAGTGATCTTATCCACCCAGGTGACAAGCTGGTTATTTTACCTAACAGTGGCATCCTATACCAGGTAGATGCCGGTGACACTTTATGGGGAATAGCCCATACATATGGCGTACCGGTAGAAACGATCAAAGCTGTCAATGCGAAAAACAATGATACGATTAACGCCGGTGAGAAACTTTTTATTCCCGGAGCCCGTTGGGGCAGAGCTAAGACCGCAGTAGCACGCGTTTCCGCCAGCCGCTTTATCTGGCCGACTAAAGGTGAGATTTCATCGCCATTTGGTTGGCGCTGGGGGCGTCTGCATGCTGGAGTTGATATTGCCAATGACATCGGAACTTATGTGACGTCGGCGCGGCCCGGCCGGATTATCTGGGCTGGTTGGCGCGGTGGCTACGGTTATACCGTCATGATTGACCATGGAAGTGGTTATGTGAGTTTATATGGGCACCTAGATAATTTTTTTGTGGAAAAGGGTCAATATGTACGAGCCGGTCAGCGAATTGCCTCGATGGGCAATACCGGCAACTCTACCGGTCCGCACTTGCATTTTGAAATCCTAAAAGATGGCCAGCCGGTCGATCCTATGGGATTTCTGCCGTAAGAAAATGCCACGTCGCTTGCGACGTGGCATTTTCTTACGGGCGCTTGCTTAAATATTGCAGCGTAGCATCATGATAAGGCCATGCCAGGTCTGCAAGCGTTTTGTCGACTGGAGCAATTGCTGCCGGCAGGATCATAGTCTCCGTTTGCTTAAGATGCCATTTTTTCCCAACCTTTTCAAACGTAAGCTCTGTTCGACTTAAACTGCTGCCAAATTCACCGGGGGTGGCAAGAGTCGTACCATCAATTTCAAGGCCATCGTTGGTAACAACAATGATGGCGTCTACCTTCTTTCTCAGCTTTTTAGCGATGTCATCAATTGCGGTTGACTGATCTTTAAGCGTAAGCTCGCCATAATTTTGTAAAGCTTCGGGGCTTGCTGATGTCACACCGATTACGCCGATGAGAATTTTTTCCTTCTTGTTATCTTTGTTGACTTGAAATTCTTTGATGGTAAAAGGCTTTATCACATTTCTGAGCTTGCCGGAATTATGGGCGTTAGCGGACAGCACGGGAAACTTAGCGGCAGCTAGTGAAGTGCATACGTATTCGGCTCCGTACGCCAGTTCCCCTTCGCCAAGCACGACGGCATCATAACCAAGGTAGTTGTACATCCTTACCATTGGATTAGGAAGCTTGGACGATTCCGTAACAAAATAGTTAGTCAGAGGTGTGCCGGACAGCATATTACCGCCATCAAGCAAAAGGGTGTTACTGTTGTTTTGCCGCTCTCTTTTTATTATGCTGGACATTTTAACGAGACCAAGCTCTGCCGTTTGGGGAATATTGTAATCCCAGTTGATGATATGGCCGTTCAAGCCAGCTGTTGCGAGTACTGTCACTTTTACCGGCGCGGGCGGGGTGGCGGGTTGTTTTTTTCGGGCATCCGCTGTCATACCGGGTAGGCACACGACAACGGCCAACATCAGTGCTGTCAGCCATAATAGCCGTTTATAGATTTTTTGCAAAATTATCCCTCCAAATTTAATGTTTCTTAGGTCATGTTTTCGCCACAGCGCTAACATTTTCCTGTCGTAGATTGCCTGCTAGAGCAAAAATTACCGTTTGGCTAGCACCTTTCTTCATTTAAATCTTTGCATGGAGAAAGGTGCTAGCCTCTGTATATACGGTTGCTTGTCCGGGGAATAATAAATAAAAGTAAGTGAACTTGTTTCACCAAGCTGAACATCAGGGGTTCAGGTGGAGACTCTATTCCACCTGAGCTGAAGCCGCCTGTAGAGGCGGGAGTCTTGACTCAATGCTTAAGATAAAAGCCTTGATGACTGCCGGATAACGTGAGGAAAGTTATGGAATATATAATTGCGGTGCTTATGGCTGGCTTGAGCTTTCTGTTGAACAGACTGTTTATGCGATATATCGGTCCCGTAACAATCATCAGTCTCGGGCCGGCCGCTGAAGAGACAGCGAAAACGCTGTTTGCGTATTATTTAGCGGCCGGCATTGTTACGGTGCACGTAGTATTCGGTATAATCGAGGCGCTATATGACTGGTTTCAAGACGGAGCAAGGCATGTTATTGCCCCTCTTCTCAGTGTAGCCGGACACAGTCTGTTTGGCGTTGTCACTGCCGGGGCGCTAACTATTACAGGCAGTGTATGGGCCGCTCTGGCAGTCGGTATAGTGGTGCATTTAGCTTATAATGTGAGCGTTGTTAGGCTGTTAGCTGATAGAGATGCTAAAAATAGACGAAAGAAGGATAGCTCATGAAAATTTGCTATACTTGTGAATATTGTGGTGATCATATTGATACATTAGAAGTAGATCAGGTCGATGAAGTTAAGTTTGGGTTTGATTGCTTGACTGCTCAGGAACGCCGGGATATAATAAAGACTGACATAGAGCAAAATGCCATCCACGTCAAGTCACTGTGCGACTCGTGCATTACCTCTATGGGACTCGATGACAATGTGTCATTAGGGATGCCCGATATTTCCAAAGGCTATATTCACTAAGAGTAGAGTGCTTTTAACGAACGACATGTAGGGCTTTAGCCTCGGCTAAGGCCCTTTTTGGCACTACTATAAGCAAGTACTCTGTATGGGAGAGAAAACAATGTTGACGCTATTTGCAGCTTTGGATGAGGATAAGCAGCTCATAGCAGCGCAAGCCGCCTTGGGAGCAGTAGATGCCCGGACTGTGATTTATGGTGTTACCGGCGCCCAAAAAAGTGTGCTTATGGCAGCTGCCTTTCAGGCCTCACCCCGGCCGACAGCAGTCATTGTCGCCGGTCATGAAGCTGTTGACATGCTGCGCAATGATTTTGCTACGCTGCTCCCTCATGTACCGGTAATGGAACTGCCGGCTATTGATATTGTCACCTTTGCGGTCGACGCCAGGAGCATTGAGCTGACGGCAAGACGCATGGACGTTTTGAGCCGGCTTATACGGGGGGAGAATATCATTGTCCTGGCAACAGCAGAAGCCGCGATGCAGCGAGTGTTGCCTAAGCAGGATTTTTTAAACAGCCGCATTACGATCAATAACGGCGGTTCAGTAACCAGGGACGGCCTTGCCGAATCGCTGGTCGAATTTGGCTATGAGCGGGTTGACCAGGTAGACAGTGCTGGCCAGTTTAGTATTCGCGGTGGCATTATTGATATTTTTGCAGTTAACCGGAGTTTACCGCTCCGGCTTGAGCTGTTTGGTGACGACGTAGATTCACTGCGGGAGTTTGATCCGATTAACCAGCGTTCAGTTAGAGATCTGGCGCTTGCCGATATTATGCCGCTTACTGGGGCTGAGCACAGTGGCAAAACAGCCGCCTTTGTTTCGTATTTGCCGCCCGGTGCTGGACTTGTATTTGATGAGCCAGCGCGTATCAGGGAGCAGATGACTAAAGTTGTCAAGGAAAACCCGGATGTTAAACACCGGGTTTTTGGCTGGACAGAATTGACGGCTGCCTGCCAGGCATATAATGTCGTGTATTTATCGTTGCTGCTGCAGAAAATTCCAGGGATACCGCCTACTGGAATTATTAGTATTACGGCCAAAGGTATTGCACCGTTTCACCGGCAAATCGACTTGTTGATTGCGGAAATTAAAAACTGGCAAGAAAAAAAATATAATATCTTATTGTTTATACCCAGTCAGGATAAGGCGGTCAATATTCAGCAAAATTTGGCTGATGAGGAAATTGCCGCAGTCGTGGCCCGTGATGGGGCGATTCCGCTCATTCCCGGCATTGTCGTTGTATCGGCAGAGGCATTGTCAGGCGGATTTGAATTGCCGCAGGCCAGACTTGTCGTTTTGACCGAACTGGACATCTTTGGCCGCCAGAAGAAAAAGCGCCCGCCCCGTGTCGGCAAGGATCAGCAGATTACTTATTTTCGAGACATCAACTTAGGTGATTATGTTGTTCATGTCAACCATGGTATTGGCAAATATGTCGACGTGCAGACACTGGAAGTAGGTGGCGTTCATAAAGATTACCTGCATATCCGTTATGCCGGTGATGACAAGCTGTACGTACCGACAGATCAAGTTGGTTTGTTGCAGAAATATATTGGTGCGGAAGGCGAAGTACCGCGTCTCAGTAAAATGGGTGGCAGTGATTGGCTTAAAGTTAAAACAAAGGCCAAGGCTGCCGTTGCCGATATGGCCAAAGAGTTGATTGAACTCTATGCCCAGCGTCAGCTGCAGGTGGGCTATGCTTTTGGACCTGATACCCCATGGCAACGTGAATTTGAAGACGCGTTTTTTTATGAAGAAACCCCCGATCAATTGCAGGCCATTGCCGAAGTCAAGCATGATATGGAGCAGCCGCTCCCGATGGATCGGCTGCTATGCGGCGATGTCGGCTTTGGCAAGACGGAGGTTGCCATTCGTGCGGCGTTCAAGGCTGTTATGAATGGTAAGCAGGTGGCCGTGCTCGTTCCTACTACCGTCTTAGCGCAGCAGCATTATCAGACGTTCAGTTCGCGATTTGCCGGTTTTGGACCTGTAGTTGACGTAATCAGCCGTTTTAGAAGTGCCAAAGAGCAAAAGGCAACACTACAAAAACTGAACCTGGGTCAGGTGGACATACTTATCGGCACTCATCGCATTCTGCAATCAGATGTAGTGTTCAAAGATATTGGGCTGTTGATCGTCGATGAAGAGCAGCGCTTTGGCGTAGCTCAGAAGGAAAAGCTGAAAAGATTCAGATCAGACCTCGATGTTCTTTCACTAAGCGCCACGCCGATACCGCGTACGTTGCACATGTCACTTGTGGGCGCACGTGATATGAGTATTATTGAAACACCGCCCGAAGACCGGTTTCCGGTACAAAGCTATGTTGTAGAATATAACGAAGAAATTATCCGTGATGCTATTGTTCGGGAGTTAAAGCGCGGTGGTCAGGTGTATTTTGTGTATAATCGGGTGAAAACAATTGATAAGGTTCGCCAGCGTCTCACCGAGATTTTGCCTGATGCTGCGATAAAGACTGCCCATGGCCAGATGCCGGAGGAATTGTTAGAGCAAGTAATGCTTGATTTTTACGAAGGCCGGGATGATGTGCTTATTTGCACAAGTATTATTGAAAATGGCCTTGATGTACCGAATGCCAATACGATTATTATGTACGATGCCGATCATTTCGGTCTGTCCCAATTGTACCAGATGCGCGGGCGGGTTGGCCGTTCTCACCGTATGGCCTATGCGTACTTTACTTACCGCCGCGATAAGGTGCTTACCGAAGTGGCGGAAAAACGGCTGCAGGCCATCAAAGAATTTGCCGAATTAGGGTCAGGATTTAAAATTGCTATGCGTGATCTTGAGATTCGGGGCGCCGGAAATCTTTTAGGACGGGAGCAGCATGGTCATATTGTCAGTGTCGGCTTTGAAATGTATTGCCGCCTGCTTGACGAAGCTGTAGAAGAGCTAAAGACTGGCAAGCCGTACCTGCCGCCGCCTGACCCAACGATTGAACTTAATGTTGATGCGTATCTAACAGGCGACTATATTAGCGACGCCATGCATAAGATTGAGATATATCAACGGATCGCCGCTGTCCGCCAAGAAGAGCATTTAATGGAATTGACCGATGAACTTATTGACCGGTTTGGCAATCCACCGCCGCCTGTAACCAATCTTTTGACTGTGGCCAGAATCAAAAACCTGGCGCGTATTCTTGGTGTTCGCTCCATTGCCGAACGGGATGGCAGAATGGAAATTATTTTTGGCGATACACCCAATGTAGCCGATGGCGGTCTAGTTAACGCTAGGAATCTGTTTGCGGGCAAGCTTGCTTTTATCCCGGGGCAGCCCCAGATTATGCGGCTGGCCACGACTCGATTGAGGATGCCGCCGATTGAAGCTCTCCATAAGCTATTTCGTGCTTTAAGTAATATGGAACTTCTAACTGAAGGCCAGAAAAATGAATAAAACACACTTGCTGGATATATACTACTATCAATGAATGATTAGGTATTAACTGAGTAATGCCGATGTATTTTCCATGCGAGTCTATCGTCGCATTGTCACATTCATTTGTCTCAAACACATTTTAGTTGGCTAAAGCTGTAGAAAGGGGGATACTGGTGAAGGCAACCGGAATTGTACGCAGAATTGATGATTTAGGCCGGATTGTAATACCAAAAGAAATTAGACGAACTCTCAGAATCCGTGAAGGAGATCCGCTGGAGATATATGTCGACCGTGACGGTGAGGTAATATTAAAAAAATACTCCCCAGTGGGTGAACTGGGGGACTTTGCCAAGGAGTATGCCGAGTCGCTGTTTGAAGCCATTGGCCATATTATCTTGATCGCTGACCGCGACAACGTAGTAGCTGTCGCTGGAGCCTCAAAGAAAGAGTTCTTAAACAAGCCTCTCGGCCCAGCTGTCGAGAAAGTGATGGAAGATAGAAAGCCTGTTATAATCAGTAACCCTGGCGAGTACAAACATTGTAAAGGCTGTGTTTCGCAATGCGACGATGACGAAACATGCAAATTTACCTTTGAAGTTATTGCTCCGATTATTGTTGAAGGCGATGCTATCGGCGCCGTCGTTATTTGCTCTAAAGAAGCAGGCGTGCAAATGGCGGACATGGAACTAAAACTAGCTGAAACAGCAGCAGGATTCTTAGCAAAACAAATGATGCAATAACACTTACACAGCAAAGTAAACAGCAAGTAGCGGACAATAACAATTACTGTTAAGTTCGCTACTTTTATATTATCAAACAGAATATATAACGGATAGTGTTTTATTGATAATCAGATTTTGCTATAATAGGTAAAGTGGTCAAGGTACTAGACCAACTTGGGGAGAGGAATGACTCGTTTGAGTAAAGATACATTTATACGAGGTGCGCTGATACTGACGGTAGCCGGTATAATCGTCAAAATCATTGGCTCGGTTAACCGGATACTGATATCCCGCCTGCTGGGCGGTGAAGGAGTCGGCCTATATCAGATGGCTTACCCGATTTATCTTTTGGCGCTCAGCATTTCGTCAGCCGGTATTCCGGTAGCTATTTCCATTATTGTGGCCGAGAAAATCGCCCGTAATGACTATCGCGGCGCAAACCGGGTATTCCGCACTTCCCTGGGCGTAATGGCGGTTACCGGTCTTTTATTTACATTTCTCTTATACTATGGCGCAGGCTGGCTGATTGAACATAATTTTGTGCGTGATCACCGGGCGTATTGGGCTATTGCCGCTTTGGCGCCGGCCATTTTCTTCGTTACTGTGTTGTCGAGCTACCGAGGCTACTTCCAAGGACTCCAAATGATGACGCCGACGGCGGTGTCCCAGATTTTTGAGCAATTGGTCCGGGTTATTACCATGATTGCCTTTGCCTATATTCTATTGCCGCGGGGGCTGGAGTTTGCCGCTGCCGGAGCCAGTTTTGGCGCCGGGCCGGGTGCGGCTGTCGGTCTGTTAGTGCTCTTATATTTTTATTGGCGGCATAAGCCGGGCTTTAAACATCAGATGGAAATTCAGCCGCAGATCATTCAAGAATCGGCTTTTAGCATTATTGGGCGGATTCTAAAATTGGCGCTTCCTGTGTCGCTGGCCAACATCATGCTGCCGGTCGTATCGAATATTGACTTGTTAATTGTTCCCGCCCGCTTGGAAGCAGCAGGCTACACCGTAGAACAGTCAACTGAACTATTTGGCTATCTCACCGGTATGGCTGTACCGCTCGTAAACCTGGCTACAATCCTGACGGCATCGCTGGCCGCCAGCTTAGTGCCTGCCATATCGGAAGCGTTCACGCTTGGCGACAAGCAGCGGATTTACCAGCGAACGGCTACCGCTATGCGAATTTCCAATTTGATTACTATTCCTTGCTTTGTCGGGATGTGGCTGTTGGCCACCCCCATTTCGCTAATGCTGTATGGTACGCCGAATGCCGGTCTGCCGATTGCCATATTAGCGGCAGGTATCGTCCTCTTAGGCATCCACCAGGTAACGACCGGTGTGTTGCAAGGCTTGGGCCATACGGCCATACCGGTCATTAATCTGGCCATTTCGGCGGTTGTTAAAATTATTATGAACTGGGTGCTGACCGCTATTCCGGCTTTGGGCATCATGGGGGCCGCATGGGCGACAGTGGCTGACTTCGGTGTGGCGGCACTGCTCAATATGTTTTTCGTATACCGGTATGTTGGTTTTAGCCTTAACGTCAAAGACACTTTTAAAGCCGTGATCGCATCGGTCGTTATGGGTGCCGTTGTACTCCTGTCTTATGATGCGATTATGAGCCATACCCTTCACAATTCGTTGGCTACTTTAGGATCGATCATTGCCGGTGGCGTCGTTTTTTGCATTGTCATGCTGCTTGTTGGCGGTATTTCGGTCCGGGATATCGAGCAAATACCCCGGATAGGAAATAAAGTTGCAGATGTTTTAATTAAAATGAGACTGATGAGGCGATAATATGGGAATTACTATAATAGGGCTTGGGCCTGGAAACTTTAAACATATGACGCTGGAGACTTGGGGGTATCTAGCTGGCGCCGGCATGCTTGTTTTGCGGACGGAAAAGCATCCCTGCGTTGATGACTTAAAAGAGCGCGGGATTGCGTTTACCAGTTTTGACAGCTTATATCAACAGGCAGATAGCTTTACCAGTCTGTATCAAGAAATAGCTGCTGAAGTTATCCAGCGGGCAGGAAAGGGCGAAGACATTGTCTATGCGGTGCCTGGAAGCCCGCTTGTAGCCGAAAAATCTGTTGAGCTCATTCGTACTCAGGCAGAACAGGCGGGTATAAGCCTAACGATTATACCAGCTATGAGTTTTTTAGAGGTGTTATATGCAAGGCTTGGCGTTGACCCCATTACCGGCCTGACGATTGTCGATGCAGCCGATCTGGCTGCACTGCCGCCCGGTCTTGTTACCGGTCTTATCGTTACGCAGGTGTATAGCCGGCAGGTGGCGTCTGATGCTAAATTGGCATTGATCGATCTTTATGGCGATGAATATCAAGTGACGGTTGTGCGCAATCTCGGTTTACCTGATGAGCAAGTCAGCCAAATCATTCTGTTTGAGCTTGACCGGCTGCCGGTTATCGACCATTTAACTAGTGTATATGTGCCGCCACAGCCTAATGATAGCCAGATTTTTACGCTTGATCCTATCGTCGATGTCCTGGCTCGGTTACGATCGCCTGGAGGTTGTCTATGGGATATTGAACAGACACATCTTAGCCTGCGGCGGTACATTGTTGAAGAAGTCTATGAAGTGCTTGAAGCTATCGAGCTGGCGGACAGCGACAAGTTATGCGAAGAGCTCGGTGATTTGTTGCTTCAAATCGTGTTCCATGCCCGTGTCGCCGAAGAAAGCGGCAGTTTTACCATGCAGGATGTTGTCGATACTGTTACCGAAAAAATGATTCGCCGCCATCCGCATGTATTTGGTGCAATTACTGTCCGGGATGCGGCTGAAGTTGTCGTAAATTGGGATCAGATTAAGCAGCAAGAAAAGGCAGGTGAACGGATAGGCGTACTTGACGGTATTCCGGCAGGGCTGCCTAGCCTGATGAATGCTCATAAATTGCAGACAAAAGCCGCTAAAGTTGGTTTTGACTGGAATGATATTGGACCGGTATGGGACAAGGTTGCCGAAGAACTGGCCGAACTTAAGGAAGCCGCTGCCGGGCCGCCAAGCGGGCGCGATGAGCGAGTCGAGGATGAACTGGGCGATGTTTTGTTTGCGGTTGTCAATCTCGCTCGGTTTATGGGCGTTGACTCTGAGACAGCTCTTAACCGTACAAATAACAAATTTAGGCGGAGGTTTGCCTATATTGAGGCCAGTCTCAAAACCCAGGGTCGCCGGTGGGAACAAATGAATTTAGCCGATTTAGATGCTTTGTGGGAGGAATCTAAGGTAAAACCAGCCAAATATTGAGTTTTTTTAGCAATTTTTTTTCTCTAGGCAGGAATAAAAAGTTGCGTAGCGAATAAAGCTAATCGTAATACGATTTACGTTAGGGGGAGCAAGATTGTGAATAAAACAGACCTCGTCAAAGCAGTTGCTCAAAAGGCCGATATGACTCAGAAGGATGCTGAAAAGGCAATTAATGCCGTATTTGCCTCTATTGAAGAAGCTTTAGCCAGCGATGATAAAGTGCAGATCATTGGCTTTGGTACTTTTGAAGTAAAAGTGCGTGAAGAGCGCAAGGGGCGTAATCCTCAAACCGGTAACGAAATTACAATACCAGCCTCTAAAAACCCCGTATTTAAAGCAGGTAAAGGTCTGAAAGACACCGTAAACGCTTAATTATACAGTGGATAGGCTACCGATGGATGTCGCACTAAGACTGCTTTTTTCCATATATTGCGTTTTTGTTTTAGAATAATCACAATATATAGTGGGATTTTTCTTAATGCGACACATCTTCTGCTTAGATAGTAGTCTTATATCGCTGTGATAATAACAGCCTGCAATAAGTAGACAATATATTATAGCAACAAATTAGAGTCCCTTTTTCAGACGGCATAGCCCTCTGAAAAAGGGACTTAGTTGTTTTAAAATAGGGAAGCGTCGCAATGCTACACTCTCAGGATTCCTTTTTTTTGCGGATACCTTGGCGTGGGCGAGTGCAGTTTCTTGAATTTTCCGGCCGCCTTCTCTGTTTTAGTCCATACTTTGACCCATTTTCCGGCAGCTGCTGTTGATTTGGCCAATTGCCAGCCTGTAATCAGACCGGCATCACGATGCGCAAGGCGGCTGGCAGAGGCTTTGACCAACTGCTGCAAAAGAGAGAGGGTAAGAGTAATATCCTGAATACTGCCTAATAAATCCTGAAGCTTTTCGAGGCGCTTACAGAGAAGTTTGCTATTGTTCTGCAAAATAGGGGCTAGAGCTTCCAGTGCGTATCTGATGTTTTTAGCGGCAATCCGGAGCTCGTGGGCAGACTGGCAGTCAGTAAGCACGAGACTGCTGCCTCGTTTTAGCAACTGTTTTAGCCGGTAAGCCAATCGCTCTTCGGCAAATTCTTTAAGA
>Ga0153997_1000274_pt1 | contig 15212 bp, 9 predicted proteins | sample TSNC081MetaG_FD_104750 | JGI IMG/M metagenome (GOLD analysis project Ga0153997, IMG submission 104750) | Attine ant fungus gardens microbial communities from North Carolina, USA - TSNC081 MetaG | ecosystem: Host-associated > Fungi > Mycelium > Unclassified | place: USA: North Carolina, Lumber...
CCCGGTACAAAGACCCCATTGTACTTCTAACCACCTTCGGATTATAAAAATCCACTGTCTCGCGGTTGACAAGCACACCTCCGATACCGGCCCCCTCTCCGGTGCGGAGAATCGTTCCCAGATTCCCCGGGTCCTGCAAACTCTCCAAAATAATGATCGGCCCGCCGGTAAACAAGTCCTCTATGGTATATTCCGGCTGCCTGGCTACTGCCAAAATCCCCTGTGGGGTCTTAGTATTCGACATGTGAGAAAACACAAGATCTGGCACTACCTCCGGTAAAAATTTTTTTGAAAAATTTAAATTTTTTTTATTTTTTGCATAAGACACGGAGCAAAATACCTTTTGCAGTAGTACTTCCGGCAGTTCCTCTACCATTTTCGTACCTTCCGCTACAAAAAGCCTTAACTCGTCCCGCAGCTTTGCCTTTGTCTGCAGCGCCGCGATCTGCCTCACCTGTGAATTGGATGTGCTTGTGATCATAACGCCTCCTGTATCCGGTAATTCTGGATGATAACCTGCAGGGTCTTATTCCCCTTATATTCATTTATGGACGGATAATACGCAAAGGATGCCTGCATTCCATTATCTTCCCCACTAAAGGCTCTTTGCCACATTTCCTCCCCATACTCCCGAATTGCACTTTCGCCAAATTCCTGTACATCCCCAAAATACAGGGCATCCATCAGGGTACCGGCAGAATTTGCAATCCGCATTTTCAATACATTTTGATTTTTACCGATAATAGCCGCTTTCCGTATCCGGAAATCCTTCTCGGCAAACAGGGGTTTGCGGTTCCCTTTGCCAAATGGTTCTAAATACTCCAATTGAAGGATCAGATCCTCGCGTATATATTGGAGGGGCATCGGAACATCAATCCGCACCACCGGCGTTAGATCTGCTTCTGTCAAATGGGCATCCCGATTCAGGCGTTCCCTGAGAAGAGGCAGGTTTTCACGGGAGAGGGACAGACCTGCCGCCATGGCATGTCCGCCAAACCGGGTTAAGAGAGGACGGCATGCCTGCAGTCCCTCAAACATATGATAAGCTTCAATCGAACGCCCGGAGCCTTTATAGCCATCTTCTACGGCTGTCAATACAATGACCGGCCGGTAATAACGCTCTCGCAGCCGCCCGGCAATGATTCCCGCCAGACTCTCATGGCAGTCTTCCAGCGCTACTACCAGGATCGGATCCTGTTTCCAGTCAGCACCTTCGATCTGCCAAATTGCATGCTCTACGCCCTTCCGTGTCATGCCTTTACGGGAGTCATTCAGTTCCTTCAACGCCACGGCAAGGCGGTACGCTTCCTTCGCATTTGTACATCGCAATAGCTGGAATGCCTGTTCCACTGTTTCCAGACGTCCTGCCGCGTTAAAGCAAGGGCCGAGAATAAACCCTATATGATAAGCCGAGATATTCTTCGGATCCAGCTGGTTCACCTGCATCAGCGCCTGCAGTCCGATATTCCTGGTCCGCGCCAGGCGTTTCAGCCCTTCCTTCACCAGAATCCGGTTCTCCTCCATAAGATCCATTACATCCGCCACCGTTGCTATGGCCGTATATTCTAACAGCGGATCCAGTTCTTCCAAGCTAATCCCCTTCTCTTCATATAAGATCTGCACCAGCTTAAAGGCTACTGCCGCGCCACAAAGCTCATGAAAGGGATAAGGACAGTCCGGCTGCTTAGGGTTAATAATGGCGTCTGCCTTGGGCAGCAGATACCGGCGGGTGCCGTCCTCCAAACTCTCATAGGCCACCTCGTGGTGATCCGTTACCACCACCGGCAGTCCCAGTTCCCAGGCTCTCTCCAGCGCTTCAAAAGCGGCGATTCCATTATCACAGGTAATGAGCAGACCGGCTCCTTCCTGATAGGCTTCTTCGACAATCCGAAGATTCAGGCCGTATCCTTCCAGCGTCCGATGAGGCGTTTTGATGCGGGCGTCCGCCCCCAGCCGTTCAAGTCCCGTCAACAGCACCATTCCCGCAAAAATCCCATCCACATCAAAGTCAGAGGCAACCACGATTTTCTGCCCCTTCTCAATGGCGGCCAGAATAGCAGCCACTCCCTTATCCATATCCTTCATCAAATGGGGATTATGTAAATCGGTTAAATTGCCGTATAGATACTGCCGGATCTTTTCTTCATTACTAATTCCACGGTTTACCATAAGGCGTATAATAACCGGATCCATCTGAAAGATCTCGGCCAGCCTCTGAAAATCTGCTTTTTTGGCCTCAATTACCCATTTTTCCATCATTTTGTCTCCCAGTTCTTGTAAGAACCTATTCCGCGTCATTATAACACAGATTCCCGCAAAAGAGAAGAATTCCACCCCGGAATTTGTCTGCAAACTTGTCATAGCCCGTTTGAACAAGCATACATTGATACTATGAAGAATGAAAATCAAATCATCGAAGAAAAGCCATCCTCCTGGAGCGAGAAATTTGCCTCACAACTGAATAATCCTCTTACCTTTGTGCTCTTTGCCGCCGCAATTATTTCCTTCTTATTAAAGGAGTACAGTGATGTAATTGTAATTTTGATCGTTGTAATTTTTAACGGAATTGTCGGGGTAATACAAGAAGGTAAGGCAGAGCAGGCACTGGCTGCACTGAAGAAAATGTCCAGCCCGATGGCACTGATCCGGGACAAGGGCACCGTTCGTTCCGTTCCGGCAATCTCCCTGCAGGTAGGTGACGTGGTACTGCTGGAACCCGGTGGTGGAGTCCCGGCGGATCTGAAGCTGACCGAGGCCACACACCTCTCGCTGGAAGAATCTGCGCTAACCGGGGAGTCTCTTCCTGTACATAAAGGGGCCGGGGATGCTGCTTTCATGTCCACACTGGTGACCAATGGCCGCGGGGAAGGCGTGGTAACTGCCATCGGCATGGATACGGAAATCGGCAAGATTGCCGCCCTGCTCCATAAGAGTCAGCAGGATCCAACCCCTCTGCAGATCCGCCTGGGAAAGCTCGGCAAAGTGTTAAGCATACTGGCTCTGATTCTCTGTGCTCTGCTCTTCTTCCTGGCACTTTTTATGGGGCGGGATATTCCGGAAATGCTGGTTACCGCCATTTCACTGGCCGTTGCCGCCGTACCGGAAGGACTGACGGCGATCGTCACCATTGTACTGGCTATTGGCGTTAGCCGTCTCGCAGGAGCCGGTACCATTGTGCGGAAGCTTCCCTCCGTCGAAGCTCTGGGCTCCGTCTCGGTTGTATGCTCGGATAAAACAGGAACCCTGACCCAGAACTGCATGACCGTAACGACTTACTATCAAAATGGCAAAATTTATCCGGCCGGAAAAGGTACCGCCCCTGCCACCCTGCTGAAGGGTTTCTCCCTCTGCAATAACGGGCTGCTGACCAAGACCCAGCGAATCGGGGATCCTACGGAGCTGGCACTGCTGGACTGGGCAGCCGCGCATCACGTCCGGCGGGAAGATTTGGAGAGAAAATACCCACGGGTAGACGAAATCCCCTTCTCTTCCAAAACCAAGCAAATGACCACAAAACACTCCGTGAATGGAGGAACTCTCTCCTATATAAAGGGTGCCTGTGATTTTATCCTGGATCAATGCACGGATGTGGAATACTTTGGTACTAAAAAGCCACTTTCTGCCGGAATGCGCCGTTCGATCGGAGAAGCGGTAGAAGAATTGTCTTCCCAGGGCCTTCGGATACTGGCCCTGGCACGGGATAAGACTTTTCTGGGACTGGCAGGTATGAAAGACCCTGTCCGTCCGGAATCTCTTCCGGCAGTCCGGCATTTCCGTGAAGCCGGCGTCCGAACCGTGATGATTACCGGAGACCACAAGACTACTGCCCTGGCGATTGCCAGGGAACTGGAGCTGTTTGACCAGCCGAATATCTCCCCGGAAGACCAGTGTCTGCTGGGGTCAGAATTGGATCGTTTTTCAGATGAGGAATTGGCAAAGAGGATTGAACGCTACCGCGTGTTTGCCCGCGTTTCCCCCACTCATAAAGTTCGGATTGTGCAGGCACTGCAGCGAAACGGCCTTTTGGTAGCCATGACCGGCGACGGCGTCAACGATGCCCCCTCCCTTAAAAAGGCGAATATCGGTATTGCAATGGGGAAATGCGGAACGGACGTCGCTAAGGGTGCCGCCGATATGATTTTGACCGACGATAACTTCGCCACCATTGAAAAGGCGATTGCCGGCGGACGGGGAATTTATGAAAATATCCGCAAATCCGTGCTGTTCCTTCTGTCCTCTAACTTTGGAGAAATCATTACCATGTTTGCCGCCGTAGCGGCAGGCTTGGCAGTACCGCTGCAGGCCATTCATATTCTGTGGGTGAATCTGATCACAGACTCCCTGCCCGCACTGGCTCTTGGTATGGATAAAAATGACGAGGCAAGCCTGATGAAGCAGGCTCCCCGCGATCCGGACGAAAGTCTGATGGCACATGGCGGCTGGTTCTGCACTTGCTTCTACGGCGCGCTGATCGCCGGAATTAGCCTATTTGCTTTTTTAACCATTCCCTATTTTTACTTGAAGAATTCGGGCATAGGGCTTTCCCTGGCCAATTTCCAAACGGCACTCTCCCTTCCGGCCCTGTTGGCACAGGCACAGACCTACGCTTTTACGACCCTGGGATTGTCACAGCTAATACACGCCATCGGCATGCGGGATCAGCGAAAATCCATTTTTGCGATGAACCACCTGAACAATCCCATGATGATTGTCGCTCTCTTGTTAGGAATTGCACTTCAGGTAGCGGTTACAGAGATTCCCTTTCTGGTGGATATTTTTGGCACTACCAGCCTGGCATTACACGAATGGGGGTACCTGTCCGCCCTCTCCGCAATACCAATGTTCGCTCATCAGGTACTCCTGTGGGGTAAGATGTAATCAGAAAAAGTTCGGATACAGCCTCCGAACTTTTTCTTTCCCCAGAGAACAAAAGCTTATCTTTGTTAAGAAAATCTCACACCATCCTTCAAAAAGTATAATCTGCCGGCGAACGCTGGTCAATTCAGATTTTCTATTGTATAATAAGTCTACTGCTCTCTTAAATTATTAATTAAGGGGAAATTTTAATGAAAGGAACCTACATGATGGAACCAGCCACGTACCTTGTAATCCGAATTGATGGCGATTATGCACATCTGCAGCGAATCGATGAAACCGACGCCGCCGTTATTCCCGTAGCCAGAGCCCTGCTCCCGGAGGACATCCGCGAAGGCACAAAGCTCTATCGGGAATTTCTGGAGTATACCCTCCTTTGACAATATACACTCCTTAAATAGAATACCGGAGAGAAATATGAAAAAAGTAATTCAGCAATATGCCATTGTTACCTTTGGCACTTTTATTACCGCGCTTGGCGTTTACGCGTTTAAATTTCCAAATAACTTTGCATTTGGCGGCGCCACCGGCCTTGCTACAATCTTGTCTCCGCTCATTAACATGACCCCTTCCACGATCAGCTTTATTCTGAACATCATACTGCTGGCTATCGGATGTATTTTCCTGGGCAAAGGCTTTGGTGCCAAGACCATCTACGCCAGCCTGCTGTTTACGGTACTGCTGTCCTTGATGGAATATCTTATCCCCATCACCGAGCCACTGACCACGGAACCAATCCTGGAACTGGCCTATGCCATAGCACTGCCGGCAGCCGGCTCGGCGCTGCTGCTCCGGCTGGATGCCTCTTCCGGGGGGACCGAGATTATTGCAATGATTCTGAAGAAATACACCCGGTTTAACATCGGCATTTCACTGCTTTTTACGGATATGATTTCCGCAGTGGCCGCTTACTTTGTGTTTGGAATCCAGACCGGTCTGTTTTCCACTGCCGGCTTGATTATCAAATCCCTTATTATTGACAGTATGATTGCCAGCCTGAATATGAACAAGTATTTTACGATTGTCTGTGACAATCCGGAACCAATCCTTGCTTATATTAATGACACGCTGCATCACGGCTCCACCGTTACAGGCGCCACCGGCTCCTATACCGGCAGCAAGAAGACGATCATCTATGCGGCAGTCAAGAAGAAGGAAGCCTATCTGCTTAAGAAGTACGTAAAGAAGGTAGATCCCAACGCTTTCCTCTTTGTAACCAATTCCAGTGAGATTATCGGCAAGGGATTTCTGTCTATGTAACATACCATTCCGAGGAAAGTCACTCTTGAAATCTCCGGTCGGATATGCTAAACGAATCTACAAAAAGAAAAACAGCTTACCGCTCCCGATAGTTTCCCGCACCGATTCTACCGTCGTAAAGGCGTTGGTCGGCGTCGTTAAAGTATGCCGTAATTTTGAAAAGAAGCCGATAAAAAAAGTCGGGCTGACGCCAGCCCGACTTTTTTTATCGGAACATTTTGTAGCTTTTTCCCCTTTGTCATGCGCTTTTCTCATGATTGTTCCAATTTAATCTTTTGTTGGATAACCCGCACGCACGGGTAGTATCATGCGCTCATGAAAAATATCTTACTAAAGCGTTATAGCAGCATCTGTCCAAACATTGAAAAAACGCATTGCATATTCTCTGAACGACTCCGCTGCAGGCGATAATTGCGAGCCAATCTTCCAACCAAATTGTACGCGCAATGGCTTGGGCAGATCCTCCACCGGTATAATAACGAACTTACCGGTAGGCTTGTAATCCCGCAGGGTAACCTTGGAGACCAGGCCCGCAGCCAGACCATTTTCTAATATGATTTGTTTGGCAATCGTGCTGTCTGTTCGATAACACACCTTAGGGTTGATACCCATTGCCTGCATGCCGCGAATGGGCGGTTCTAGGACACCATCCTCCTGCGAAACGGAATAAGACGCGAACTCCTCATTCGCAAGATCACTGAGTTGGAGGGATTCTCTTTCTGCAAGTGGGCTGCTCTTGGGTAAGATCGCATAGTAGGCATCCTCCACTAGTGTAATGCCGGAGTAATTTTTAAACAGTGGACTCTCAAAATAGAAGTGGAAATCAAAATCCTCCAAATTGTAGCTGCTGCGCAGATTTAGCTGCGTCGTCACAGTGAAATTGACATAAGGGTTGGCGGCGGCATAGTCGGCGATGCACTCCATTACCATTGATGGGGAGATAAACACGCCGATGTTCAGGTGCCCCACATAATGATCAGCCATGCTGGTGACCGTTGTCTTGCTGACCCGCAACTCCTTAAATGCCTTCTGCACTCCATCCTGAAACACCCTCCCGCGCTCATTGAGTACAATCCGTTTGCCAACCCGGTCAAATAACTTTGTTCCCAGTTCTTTCTCGAGGCGGGTCATGGTTTGGCTGAGTGAGGATTGTGAGATATGCAGTTGCTCCGCTACTTTAGTGATATGCTGCTCCTTCGCCACTTTCATGAAATATTCCAGTTGCAACAATTCCATGGTATCCTCCCGCTCACCGCATGCTTTTGGCGATTTTGTATATAGTATAGTACAGTTTAATTTAATATGCAATAGATTAATAACTCAACTTTCCCACCAGCATAGCTGGCACTATTAACATTAAAATAGCCCCGTCTTTAGGAGTTAACACCATAAATCTTTAGGGACAAATCCCATACCAGATATATCATCTTGGAGTGGATGCGGAGGAATCGGAATGACTAGAAAACTTATGGCGAATTGTTTTACATTTTTAGCTGGAAAAGATAAGTTAATAAGTTTAATATAATATGTTGTTAATATAAAATATATTTCAAATACTATATAATCTATGCTACAATTTGGATGTCGACAATTATAATAAAAATTCTCACCGTCGCATCCGCTTGTTGGCCACAATGCCGGATCGCTGACAAGGAGCGTAGAATCCGATGCAAATGAAAACATTGCCCATTGCCGCTCAGCCGGTACCAACAGAGTTTAATGAGTACCTGCGTACCTTGGATCCCCATAATGCATATGTACATCCCTACCATGGTCTCTTTGTGCAGCCAGTCACTGTGGATGGACAGAAACGCATTATTAAGGGCTACCTGCCGGAGGGGCTGCCCCACTGCACACCCAGCCTCTTCCTTGCCGCTCCCTCCGGCGTGGACGTCGAGACATTTATGGAGCTGACCGGCTGGCGGGAGCTGGCCGACCGAAAGCGCTTCGCCCTGTTTTTGTTTGAACCGCTGGAAGGACAGTGGGCCGAGCAGAACGCTGAGCAGGAAATACGTTACATGTTGCAAGCCCATTCCCGTATCTTGGTGCGGGATGTGTTCAGCATCTACACCAGCAACTTCTACTTCGCGGGCTACGGAGACGGCGGCGAAATCCTGCACAAATTCATCCTGCGAAACCCCTATCTCTGCTCCGGGATGGCGATTTTTAACGGTAGCAAGATTGATAAGGCATTTCTGGAGGAAACCATGAAATGCACAAAGTTCATGCCGATTCTCGCAGAAGAAGGAGCCATGAACCCTTACCTCAAGGCTCCACTGATACAGAAAAAACTTGGTGAGATCGAGGCGCCGGTCTGGGTAATTGAAGATGCCTTGGAAGAACGAAGCCGCCAGGTGGTGGAATACTGGCTGCGTGCCAACCACTGTGTACTGGACTGTTTTAGCACACCCGACGCCGACGTCTACTTCCAGTCGCCGGTCAGCATCGAAACCTGGCTGGACAGTATGCCCCTCGGGCGGGTGCAGGTGACCGAGCGCAAGGTGGATTGCGGTGATAAGGCATTCCACGAAACTCTGTGGGACGATTTTTTCATCCGCACCGGTCGTTACCGCCACACCTACGAGGACAAGCTCCGCCCGCTGTCAACCCCCGAAGAACTGGGTCTTGTGCGGCAGGAAACCGAGGTAGACGGCAAGCTGCGGTACTGGTGGGAATACATCCCCAGCTACGCCAAAGCTTACCCGGAGGAAGCCCTTCCGGTCGTGATGGCCTTCCATGGCGGCGGACAGATTCCAGAGTGCTACATCGCCTACACGGACTGGCACAAGCTGGCGGAGGAGCGTCACTTCATCATGCTGTACCCAGCGGCGTGGCCAGCGTTCAAATTTGCCCACGAGGTGGCCCGTCCCTTCTGGAATGATGATTTCGACGAGAAAAAGGCGGACGACTTCGCATTCTTCCGGAGAATCCTAGACCATATGGAAAGCCGGCAGCCCATCCACCGAGGAAAAATATATGCCACAGGGCATTCCAGCGGCGGCGCCATGTCTCAGCGGGTGGCCCTGGAAATGCCGGATGTCTTCACCGCCATGGCAGCCAACGCGGCGCCTATCATGGGCTACTTCATCCCAAATTTCACCTTCCCTGCAACCTATAAGCCAGAATACAAAATGCCGGTATGGACGACCAAGGGGGAGAATGACGGCGGGCCTACGAGAAAAAACCGTGCCTCCATCTACACGTTGGAGCATTGGTTGCGGCAAAATGATTGCGGGGAGTTAGAGAACATCCAGAGTTACCGTTCCGGGCTGTACAACCACATTGTCTATCGCAACAAGGAGGGTGTACCACTGGTTCGCCACACCCTCATCCGCGACAAAGGGCACACCACCATGCCGTCCGAGTCCCGGATGTACTGGGATGAATTCTTCTGCAAGTTCACCCGGGATGAAAAGGGAAATATCCACTATATGGAGGATGAGGTGTTCTGGTAACCGACACTGTCATCCTTGATATTACATGGGAAAGGGGGCCATCCCAATGACTGAAGCAGTCACCGCGCCTGCTGGAAAGATTCTAACCAAAAGCTTTGTACTTCTGTTCGGTGTGCGTTTTTTGACCCGCATCGTGGAGCTGATGAACAGCACGGTCATCCCCCTCTACATCACTGACCGCGGCTATTCGATGACGGTGGCGGGGCTGGTGAGCACGCTGTACTTGTATTCCAGCATGTGGCCAAGGCCGTTCATCGGCCCCATCCTGGACAAAAAAGGGCGCTGGCTCTGTGTATTTGCCAGCACCGCCCTGTTGGGGGGCATCTTCGGCGCGTATGCCGCACTGTTGCCCATGGCGGCGTTCGTCCTCCTGCGGGTGGTACAGGGTGTCGCCAATTGCGGACAGTCCACCGCGATAAACTGTATGTTTACTGACATCATCCCGCCCGCGCGGATGACAGAGGGCATCGGTTATTACGGGATTGCCGGAACGCTCGCCTCTTCTGTTGGTCCGGCGCTGGTGCTGTTCTTCATTGACGGGTTCAGCTATGCAACCTGCTTCGCGGCTATGTCGGTGCTTTGTGCCGCTGCTGCATGTTTCATGTTCGCCATCAGGGACGCAAAAAAATCGCCTCCGGTTCTGGCGACTGAACGAGATGCAGCGGATAAAGAGACGACTGTGCCAAAGACGAAGCAGCGGCTGACCTGGCGGAGCTTTGTCGCCATGGAAGCCCTGCTGCCCTCCGCGATCATGGGCGGGTATGTGTTTTGCAACATGGCGGTGCCGATCTACATCGCGGTTTTGGGCCGGGAGCGCACCATCGAAAACCTCGCGCTTTACTTTGCCGTTGGCCCCTGGGCGGGCGTGGCCGCGCGGTTGACGGTAGGCTGGCTTGCCCGACGCTTTGGCGACATCCCCGTGACGGTTGTATCCTTGGCCGCCATCGCGGCAACAATGATGGGCACCTATGCCAGCCACACCATTTTCCCACTCGTGCTCTGCGGGATCATCTACAACTACTTCCACACGGTCGTCTACACAACCATCAAATCGGTGACGGTTCGTCGGGCAAAACCGGAAGGCCGAGGGGCAAACATTGCCACCTTTATGATGATCATGGACATCGGGCAGGGCGCGGGGGCGACGGTATGGGGGATTATCGGCACAGCGGTCGGCGTGGGGATGATCTATCCCCTCTGCGCGGTATGCACCTTGGCCGTCATGCTGTGCGTGATCTTCCTGCTGAAGCCCAACATGGAACAATACCAGAATCAGCTGACGGAAGCCGACGAGTGAATGCCATTATTGCATGCAAGGAGTGATGCTCCGTGTCAATCGTATACCACTCAACCGTTCCCGCCGCCTGGGCAGGCCGCTTTCCTTGCGGGTGTGACAGACGGCGTCGCCACCTTTGATACAGAAGGCTATGCGGAGTACCCGTCGACGGTAGGCGCGGTCATCAATTTTTACGGAGTGACGGTTATATCCCGCATCAACGAGGCTCCAGGCCCCCCCCATGTCGCAGCAATGCATCACAAACTTCGGAGGCCATGGCTCTCGGCGGCAATACGCCAGAACGGGAAGCAGGCGTCCCTGTACAAGGTGCGGGCGCGATGCACGGCGTCCGCTTCTGGATCACACCAGTGCTGAATTTTGTCGCCGATTTTCTTGCGGCCTATAGCTGATTACGATTACAAATACGCAAGGTTATAAATGAAAGGGGTAGAACAATGCCAAGTGCCAATAGACAGGCGGTTACGACACCGCAGGCGAGCAAAATGCGAACAATACTCATCTTTATCACAGCGGCGATGGTGGGCATCCCACCCATGATTATCGGGCAGGGAACCTCGGTCACCCTCACCGCGCTGATGACCAAATACGATGCCATGCCGCTTTATTCCATGGTTCTGATCGTTTACAACCTCGGACGGTGCATCTCCATGCCGGTCGCGGGCAAGCTCAGCGACATCTTTGGGCGCAGGATGGTCTCAATGATCTCGCTGGCCGGTTATGCCGCCATGCTGATCATCGGCTCTTTCGCGCCCAATGCAACGGTGTTCATGGTCTGTTACGGTGTGGTGGGCCTTTGCTACGGCGCCATGAGCGGCTTAACCATGGCAATCATCTCCGACGGCACCACCCCGCAGGAGCGACCGCGGTACTTCGGGTACTACTTTACCCTGATGAATATCTGCACGCTGGTCGGCCCCCTTCTCGCAGGCCTTGTGACTGACCTGATTGGCGCCAACTATTTCTTCCTCGGCGTGGCGCCCCTTGTGGTCATTTCCTTCTTCCTGTCGTGGAAGTTCTGCCCCAACACCCGTTCCAACAAAGCGGTCAAGATTGATTACGCAGGGATTCTCCTGTTGGCGCTGGCCATTGTCCCGCTCATCCTTGTTCTGAACTGGGCAGGTTCCCTATTCCCATGGTCAAGCGTTCAGGCCATCGGCGGCTTGGCCTTCTCCCTTGTTATGTGGATCGTCTTCTTCAAGGTAGAGAACAAAGCCGAGGGTCCCATCATTAGCCCCAAGTTTTTTAAGAACCCCATTTTTACAGCCGGTATCACTATCAATGTATTGGGTCTGTTTTGCTTCACCTACTTTGGCGCATACCTGCAGCTATTCGCGCAGGGACTGTGGGGCCTGTCGGCCACTGTCGCAGCCACCCTCACAACACCAAGGGCGATTTTAGGAATCCTGGCGCCCACCATCGTCGTCCTGTTTGCAACTAAGAAACAGAACAATACCAAAATCGTGTTTGTGGTCTACGGTCTGATGCTTGCGGCTGCGGCGCTGGGAGTGATGAGCGTGACCGTTGAAACAAGCCTGTATGTCATCTACGCCTATGTGCTGCTGTCAGGCTGCGTCATCTGCATCGGCCCGACGATGAACGCCTATGTGTCCAGCGGCTTCGACAAGTCGGAAATTGGCAGTGGCTTTGCTATCAGCACACTCGCCACGGCGATCGGAGGCACACTCGCCACCGCCGTATTCGGCGGCATTCTGAATGCAGGCTGGTCGCCAACCAAGTACATCGATCCCGCGCTTTCCGAAATCCTGAACGCAGACCAGATGAAGTCCTTATCCAGTTCGCAGGTGCTCCGCAACGCCAAAGCGTTCCAGGATATCAAAGATGCCATTCCCGCAGATATGCATGCCCTTGTGGATACAACAAGAGAAGCGATGGTTACTGCAATGACACAGATCAAGGCCAATATGGGATATATCGTCATCGGCTTGGCTCTAGTGATGGTTGTGGTCGCTCTGTTTGCGAAGATGCCCGCAGTCGCGGAAAAAGCAAATGAGACAGATAGTCCGAAGCGAGAAGAAAAGTAGGATGTTTTTTCAGTCAACATATATTGCTTTAAACATATTGTATCAAACTGGAGAAGTGACGAGGTTTTACGTCGTTACTTCTCCAGTTCTTCTTTGAGACTCTTTCTTGAATGTACATGTACCAGGCTCAGTCGCCACAAGCGGTTCCAGAATGTCTTTGGCTATGAGGTATGCAATTGACACAATGATACAAATGCTGGTTATTTTGACCCTGTTATTATTATTGACTTACCCTTTACGGGCGGTTTGGCCGCTGGTTGGATCGGCCATTTTGGTATATATATTATCAATCATGTTCAGAAAATCCGAAACAAGATGTCCCGGTTTTATTGCCTCATCTATCAGCCATATAGTTTCAAAAAATGCGCAAGTCAGCATGGCGGTGTCCAGTATTGTTACAAATGCAAGGAATACCCATATGCGCCTACCAAGCAGAGCTAGACGAAAAAGTAGAAATCATCAACGCATTACAGGAGCGCTATAATGATGGACGGCGTAAAACATTTTATTACCAAGCAGTAAACCCACCTGAGTTAAGTGGCGTTGTAGCTATTATGGAACGAATCTTTGATACTGCTGTTCATAGGAGTATCCTTTTTTTCGGAAATTCTTTTTCATAGTGAAACACCACGCAGTTCTTACGTGACTGCTACGCTGATAAAGTGAAATATGCGCATAATAATCAGCCAGAGAAGAAATTTTAGATTTTTCTATATCCTCCGCTATCATCATAGTTGTATAAAAGTTGTGTACCCTCAAAAAATCCAGGGAAAATGATAAAAAAATAAAGAATAAAAACCCCGAAAGTTCTTGAAATCTCTACGAATTTACAGTATAATACAATCCATGCGGATATAGTTCATTGGTAGAACACCAGCTTCCCAAGCTGGATAGGCGGGTTCGATTCCCGTTATCCGCTTCAGTTTTTACTACGGGAAGCCCTTATTTTACAAGGCTTCTCTTTTTCTTTGTTATAATTAGTTACGGTTACTAACGGTTACACTTTTTAGAGATCTAAAGCAACCTCCATTGCACGTTCTTTTTCCACATCTGTGCGCCTACTGAAATGATAGTTATTTAATAACGTAGACTTTTGAGTATGCCCCCCTTGCTTCATGGCTTCGTCTAAGCCAATTTCATCGAGGATAGTACTTAATACAGATTTTCTAATTTTGTGATTACTCTTATTAATGATCCCCAGTTCACCACAATATCTTCTTAAACGCTTATTGATAACCTGATAATGAACGTGTGTACCCTTATGTATTATAAGAAAGTTGCCGCTCCAACCGTTTTTCCGGTTATGTTCTGTGATCATATCCCAATACCTTCTTGCTTCTGGAACAAGATATAATTCAAGAACTTCTTTATCAGATTTAAGATAATCATCAATCGTATGACCACACTTCACCCATTTTTCACCGACAAGCTTTTCAACACGGATTTCCTGGCGTTGCACATACAAATAATTACCAATACGATCACTCTCTTTCAACGCCATCAATTCACCAACACGTAACCCTAAGTAAAAATTCAAGCAAATAGCTAAGCATGCTGTATAACCTGATTTATAATAGTCTTGCTCTGCCAAATGCAACATCCTCTTTTCTTCATCCAGAAAATATATTTGGGTTTCAGATAGCTTCTTTTCCGGTTTAAAAAATCTTCCTTTTTTAATCTTTACAAGCCGAAATAAATTTTTTTCCTGTCGATTATCATAATAGTAATCAATAACGCCACGGAGTATAGTAGTAATATTATAATATTGTTTTTTAGTCAACTGGTACGCATCAATAAGTCCCAACGCCCATTCTTCTAGTTGAATAAATGTAAATGATTCTACTGGTATATCCACAATAGCATCTTCTTCATAATACTTATTCCAGTCACAATCTAACCGACTAGCATATGTTGTGGACTTACTTCCTAAGTCCTTATATTTCAGCCATGCCGGGTAAATCTCTCTTATTGTTTTCTTCTTAAGACTATCTTTAATTTCCTCCTTATAATATTTTACAATACCTTGGTGCAAGCTATCCAATGATGATCTGGCTAATAACTTTCTGTCTGGAGGTAGATGTGTTTTCCATCTACCATCCGAAGCCTGCCAGATTTCATATGAATGCTTATCTAAAATCTCACGCTTACTCAACATTTCTTCTACTTCTTGAATATTCCAATGCAATAGTGCACCTTTTCCAGTGTTTTGAAGCACTCGTTCCGGAAAAGCAGTGCATGCTTTCCGGAACGAGTGCAGTTGCTACTTTTAATCTTCAGGTGGAG
>Ga0153997_1000275_pt1 | contig 15193 bp, 7 predicted proteins | sample TSNC081MetaG_FD_104750 | JGI IMG/M metagenome (GOLD analysis project Ga0153997, IMG submission 104750) | Attine ant fungus gardens microbial communities from North Carolina, USA - TSNC081 MetaG | ecosystem: Host-associated > Fungi > Mycelium > Unclassified | place: USA: North Carolina, Lumber...
AGGAATCTCGGAGAGGAGTGGTATAGATTGATAGGAGTGAGGATAGGACAAGGAGAAGACGTAAATGACTTTAATCTACGAACTAAGGAACTCGGATGTAACTACTGGAGTACTTATACTAAGTCTGGAATAAGAGGAGTACAAGTAACTAGTTTACATCGTGATCCTATAGGAGTAGACAACAGGAGTTTAGGAGCGAAAAATTAGTAATAATATAAAATATAAAAGAAATTATTTTATTTAATGGTTATTTTCTGTTATATGACACTAGTTAAGGTTTTTAGTAAAGTTATATTGTAAGTTAAAAAATAAAATAACTTAGATGTTACCTAAGTAGTAAACAACTATGTATATTGCATTATCTAAAAGATAAAGTAACTATACAAAGTAAATAAATGTTTGGTATTCAAATAAAAAGTATAATAATATACCTCAGACATTATTCAAGTAATAAATAATTAAGAAAAATATCTATGAAAGTTGTTTATATAAGTGTATAACATAAATAATGATGCAAGTTACAAAACCAAAGTTAGACAGTTTCATATCTATCACAAATGGTTATTTACTTATTTGTAATTAGGCTTAGGTACTTTGAATAGTTTAAAAGTATGAAATTAGACAAGTGACAAAAGATATTATTAAATCTAAGGTCTAATTTTTAGATTATAAGTTCTTATATATATAATTGTAATAGTTTATGCACTAGAACAAATTATTATATACTACTACCTATTGTTTTACATATGGTAGTATCTTTGTACTGTAAATAACAATAACTTAACCTTATAGAGACTGTCTTTTGTTTTAAAAAAAGAACAAATAACTATCAATAGATAATTAATAAAGTCTATGTACAAACATTGAAACTTTCATATTTCCATGAATACTAATCGCCTTAGTGCTATTTTAGGCTTATTCTAAGCAGTATAAAGAGAGCTTTTCTGATGTCTAAAAGCAAAGCATCAGTCATAGCAGTTTCTGAGATATCAGTAATTTAATAAATAGTATTGTAATAACTTAACTATAAGGGGATAGCTTTATTTCTACCCCTGAACTGTATAATAATACTTTAGAACAACCTAAGCCTGTTCAAGTATTACTAAAGTAACACTTAAACACACTAGTATAGCTCTAATTATACTGATTCTGACACAAGAAATATAAATCTAGTATATAATATAGAAAATCCCTTTAGAAGTCTCATTATTATTGAAGGACTGTGATAGTTTTTAGTGATCACCCTAGGTAAATGTTCAGAAAAAACTCAATAGAGTTCTTCATTAGATTAGGCTATTACTTATACTATTTTACAGTAGTTGTACGATTACTAGTCTATGATTACATGTTCTTCTAGAACATTTTATAATTATCTAACCTGGTCACATGATCTAATTATCTAAGCTCCCATACTATTTATATCTTGATCCTATTGTATGACTTGAGGTTGTAAATCAAATATTTAAATATGTGGGAAGTTAGTTCTTTTTTAGAGCTCTTATAATACTTATTCTAATCTCTGAGAATTCTCCTAGAGGTGGGTTATATCATAATTACAAACTGTAATATTAACTAAGGATTCTCCTGGAGTCTTGTGCCCTGGTCACTCTTACATTAGCCTAGATGACTTAATCACTCTTTAAGTCTAAGTTAATAAGGAGAACTTAATAGAGTTCCTATTAGATTTTCTATACTACTTATACAACTACTATATAGTCTGTGTACTACTTTCCCATGCTTATCATGTGATGTGACTATGTGACTTTCCTATTATGTGACTGTGACACCTGTAATATGACACTTTCCCACACTTCTCCCTATATAGTAAGTCTAAAAGAAAAGAAAAGTAAATATAAATAATGGCTTAGCTATTTTGCTAAGTCATAACATAATTTGTCTTGTTTAATTTCTTTTTCTTTCCTAATTGCTTCTATTATTTTTTTTTCTTAGGTCATCTTTCTTTCTATTATCTTCAATTTCTTTTTAATCTTTCCTAGTATTTTTTGTCATATCTTTTATCCAACTATTCAAATAACTTTTTCACTATAAATCTCTCTGGCAATTCTCCCCTTTTAAATATTTCTTCTTTTCTTTTTTGCTAGTTTACTTTTTTACTAATTTACTTTCTTTATGTCTTGTTAATACTCTTCTTTAAATTTCTCAATTGCTTCTTTTAAATTTTCTTGCTTTTTCATATTTTTCTTTTTGTCTTTTTTTAAATTTCATCCTAGAATCTTGCCTATAATTTGTTTTAAAGGGCATCATTCAAGTACTTGAGTGTGTTTTATTATTATATGCAAATTTTGCCATTCCTAACCATTCAGGCCATTATTCCTATCTATGATCAATGAACATTCTCAAGTATTGTTCTAGCTCCTGTATCAGCTACTATTCTCCTAGTGGGTTAGAGAAGGGGATTCTTGAACAGGAGAAAGTTGTACTGTACCAAAATAAGAAGATAGGACAGAAAAATGAATAGGTCTCAGTTAAACAGCAAAAGTATGAATTAAAGAAGTACACCAAGTTGAGAACAAAGCTAAGTATACTAGGTAGTCTCTACTAATTTTATATAGGATGAATGAAAATAGAGTGGGATTTTCAGGTAGTTCTTGTAAGGGTGACTGGAGCAAAAACATTCTAGGAGATTCCTCAGTTAATTATAGTTTATGAAGTATATTACAACCTACCTCCAGGAGATTCCTCAGAGAATTAGATGAGGCTCCTAGAGGGAATAATCTACCTTATATATACTATAGTGTCCTTGCATCCCTACATTGGGTAACTAGGGTCTGAACAATGAAAGTGCGCTAGAAGGCAATAGAGTGCTCTTGGAATGATAGGAGTAAGACCAAATATTATGTAGTAATATTTGATCAGCTACAGAGTCACTTTGGAAAACTGATATGGGCTCTAGAGTCGTTTGTGAGAGGTCTCCTTATAGTTCTTGAATAAGTTAGGGCTTGGGAATCACATGAGAGAGTTAGTTAATGGTGATAATAACAACATGTACACACAGAGCAAACATGTGGTTACCAGCAGTTAATGAGATATCACATGATTGTGACATCCTAGTTTACCCTTTTTATTTGCCTATCTGTTTGTGAGTGAAATGCTGTTGACAATTTACTTTTGATCTCTAACATCCTATTCAACTCTCTTATTAATCCTGCTGCAAATTGGGATCCTCTATTTAAAATGATGCTTTTGGGTAACTTATATAGTTTTTACACGTTATTCCTAAACAACCTTATTAATTCTTTTGCTGATGTTTTCTCTGTAGTAGGTATAAAATGTACTATTTTTGTTAACCTATTGACTACTACCAAAATTAAGTCATATCCCTGAGCCAAAAACAGTTTTGTAATAAAGTCTGCTGATATAAAGATCTATGATTTCTCAGGTATTGAATTGGGCATTAGCTTGTCTGCTAGTTGCTCTGTGTGATTTTTGTTGCATTAGCAGGCATTATATCCCTTTACATATTGCTTGATTTCCTTTGTGACTTCTAGTCACCAGAAATTATAGGTGTGTTATAGTTGTGCTATGAACCAGTAGTTACATATTGTATAGTTTATCACTACACCAAAAGGGTGATATTAGCAAGGCTACTTGCTAATGAAAGTCTAGCTATTTATGTAGTTTATTTGAACAGGTATTTTGTTATACTCCCATGATACTATTTAGTAGTCACTTTTTGTGATAGATTTTCTAGTCTGGTCTTCTACTCAAACTATTAGCTTTTTTCATTTTGCTTTTTGAAACATATTTTAGCATAAAATTAAACCTAGACAAGTATAAGGTCTATTTAGCTTGTCTCTGATTTAACTTCTGTGCCTTTATAAAGTATTTGAGATTTTTGTGATTTGTTCAGATCTTAAATTTAACTACTACTTTTTTTAGGAAGTGTCTCTATGTCTCCAGACATTTAACTACTGCTAGTATTTCTTTGTCATATATTTTATAGTTTCTTTCTGTATCATTTAAGGACTTTAAAATAAAAGTAACTGGTCTTTACAAGTTATTTGAGTACTTCATTAATAGTACTTCTCTAGTTACATAGTTTGAGATATCAGCTTCTATTCTGAATTCCTTGTTCAAATTTAGGGCTGCTAATACTGGTTTTGTAATGAAAATACTTTTTAACTCATCAAATGCTTTTTGTTAGCTGTCTCCTCATATCTATTTTATATTTTTCCTAGTAAGCATATTCATTGGCCTAGCTATTCAAGCAAAATTATCACAAATAGTCACTACTTTATTTGTAATTGCTGATTTAGAACTTAAAAGGTTCAAAAATGCAAAGTTTAGACAGTGACAAAAGAAATTGTTAAGTCTAAGATCTAATCCTCAGATTATAAGTCCTTAAATACAAAAGAATAATAGTTTGTATACTAGGACAGATCATCACATGCTACTACCTATTATTCTACATATGATAGTGCCTTTGTGCTGTTAATAGTGATAACTTAACCATATGGAGGCTGTCCTTTGTTCTAAAAAAAGGACAGATGACTATTTATAGGTAATTAATGAAATCTATGTGCAAACATTGAGGTCTTCATATCTCCACTGATATTAATTGCCTTGAGGTCATTTTAGGCTCATTCTGAGTGGTATAAAGAGAGCTTTTGATGGGCCTAGAACCGAAATTGATTGCCTTGAGACATAACTAGCATCAATCAAAAGGTCTTTTCAAGAGCTTTGCATAGCCATTGAGACTATGAAAATCATCAAAGAATTGATGGAAATATGACCAAATAAAGTTTGTGATACTTTTTATGGTTTTTATGTAACTTAGTCATGTGATGTTATCTGATTATGACCTGTGACTCTATAATGCTTAGTCATATGATACTTTTTTATACTTTATTCTTGTGTAATAAGTTCAGAAAAGAAATATAAATAATGACTTAGCTATTTTGCCAAGTTATGACAGAAAAAAAAAACTTATTATTTTTTTTTCTTTTTGGTCTATATTTATTCTAATTAGTAATATAACAATATTATAATATAATAATACTACTTGTAACTAAAAATAACTAGTTAAGTAATAATTTAGTGATAAAAGTAATAAAAATAACAAGTTAAGTCATTGTTTATAAATAGATTAATCTAATGTTATCCTAATATCATAAAGTTCAATGTTTGTTTAGAATCTCCTAATATTCAATGCATTACTGTATTGTAATGTCTTTATTTATTAGTATTATTATTTTATTTACTAACTATTTATTATCAGACCATGGCTAATAATAACCATAGTCTCACTCAATATTCATAACACTATTTCTGGTATACTAATAGTTTTAAAGCTCAAGTTTTCTATTTTTTTCAGGATATATTCAATATATAATAGATTTAGAATATTGTAATTCAATAACTCTTTTTATAACCTGATGCTAGCTTATCTTGCTTGTCTTTTGTTATAAGTTAAGGTCTATTTCTATCTATTTACTGTTTCATATTATCACAAACTTTATTTAATTATATTTCTATTAATTTTTTGACAATTTTTATGGTTTTAATAGTACTAAAAAGCTTTTAAAAAAACTTTTTGATTGATACTAGTCATATCTTGAGAAAATCAATATTAGCTAAGCTATTAAGCAAATTAGTAAGTAACTACTATAGTACTACATATTAAATTACTAATATCCTGAAAAGTACTATAATCAATATTTTACTTTTAGGTATCAAAAAAGGTTTTTTCATACTGCTTAAAATGAGCCTAAAACAATACCAAGACAATTAATATTTGTAAAGATATAAAGACCTTAATATGTAATAATTTAGTCTAAATAACTTAATTACTCTTCAAGTTTAAGTTAACAAAAAAAACTTAATAGAGTTTTAGTTATTTTTGGTACACTACTTATACAACTACTATATAGTCTATACACTACTTTCCTATACTTATTCTATGACTGTGACTTATGTGACACTTGTAACATAATACTTTTCCAAACTTTTTTCTTTACTACATAGAGAGGAGTATGGGAAAGTATTATATTACAAGTGTCACTTAATTACAATTATATAATAGGTATGAGAAAGTAGTATATAGACCATATAGTAGTTGTATAAGTAGTGTACCAAAAATAACTGGAACTTTATTAAGTTTTCCTTGTCAACTTGGACTTAGAGAGTGATTAAGTCATCTTAGACTAAGTTGCTATACCTAATATACAAACTATCACAATTATATATATAAAAACTTATAGTTTAAGGATGTCATGATGGTGACACCGTGATGCGCACCGCGTGCATGGCTTAGTCACCTAACTATCAGTCATCCCAGAATCTTCCAAATTATTTAATAATCTAATTTATTGTAATTTACCTTAGTTTTGTTCTCTCTTGGAAAAACTCCACTCTGCTTGTCACTCTTACTTCTTCCTCTTAAATATAATCTTACTGAAATCCAGAAGGGGCAAGTGTAGAGGTGGGCACAACTAGTCGTTGAGGCCAAGCCCTCCCCTAGAGTAAATTTCTCTTCTGGAGTCATTCCTGACAGTAGAACAAAACTAAACTACTTCTATACTACCATCAACCCCACTCCTCTCCTTCAAGAATATCTAGTTATGTCCTGAACTCTGAACCTGGACCCTCGACTAGAACATTATCTGAGAAGAGATATTGCCCAGCTGATTATCCTCAGAGAATCCATAGTAACCCCTGTAGAGCACCCCCTTACTGTAAGGGCGACTGGACACCAGACTCCAGGAGAATCCTCAGTTATATTACAGTCTGTGGTTATAATACAACTCACCTCCAGGAGAATCCTCAGAGATTAGGATAAGGCTCCTAGAGAGATGTTCTATACTATATACTGGGTTTGCATTCAGGGTTTCTATGATCGGAGCTATACTAGTGTATTTAAGTATTACTAAAGTAATACTTGAACAGGCTTAGGCTGTTTCAGAGTGTCGCTTTGCAGTTTAGGGGTGGAGATAGAGCTATCTCCTTACACTTACCATCTCCCAAGCCTAAAACCAATGACCGCTCTCGCAGGAGCCAACTGATGATGTAGCTAAAGAACCAGTCCCAGAGAGAGTGGAACCCTAGATATTCACAATGAACAACCAGATCATCTGTGCGACACCTCTCAAAATCCACACCCAGATACTTCTGGATTGGACTTATAGACTATATTGTTGGTACTAGCAAAATGACTGGACCCACAACCAAAAAAAAAAAACAAAGAAGTCAAAAAACCAGACCTATTTAGCGGGGGCAGCCCTGACAAACTTTAGGCTTTTATATTCCAATGCCAAATCTATTTTCGTACTTGTGAGAGAGAATTCCAAGAAGATACCAAGCAAATATTCTTTATTATTTCCTACCTCAGGGGTGTGGCTCTGGATTATTTTGAGCCTTTTATCAATAAGGCTGAAGCTTATCAAAGTTTTGACTTCTTGGAAGAGTGGTCAGCTTTTGTCCAGAAACTCTCCAACATATTTGGGTCTTACTCACCAGAAGATGACGATGAAGATGCTATTATTGCAATTCCCTTTCCAAATGACAACAAGGCTATCAACTACTTTATTCAATTTGCCAAGTTTCAAAATAGGATCCACTGGGATGACAGGGCTCTCAGGAAGGTGATCAAGGATACCATCTCTAACCACGTCCATGACGAGTTGAGATTCAGTCACAAGGATGTCTCAACATTTGAAGGCTTGAAGAGGGCAGTGATGAGGATTAATAATGACTTCTGGAAGTGTCAACAAGAAAAAAGGCATAAATTTCAAGCAACAAGAGCTATACAAGGCTATACACCAAAAGCACCTAGACCTACCCAAGGAAGACCTTCTCCTACTTCAGAAAGCCCTACATTGACTGACAAGTTACCCTGAGACCAAACCCAGAGATTATTATTATAGATACCTTTCTTGTCTTGTCCTGAACAGCTACTGTCCAGCACCAGCAGCATCTTGGGCCTAGATGGTCAACTTACACCCACAGAACATCAGCACCACATGAGTCTAAAGCTCTGCATGCGCTATAGCCAGTCTAGTTACCTTGCAAGATCCTGCCCTAAGCAGGCATACTGATCATCAGGGGTAATAAAGGTCCATGCATTCTTTATCAATTAGTCAGTGGACTCCCTAGAGTTGTCAAAAAACAACATGGCAGTTACCTCATACCCTAGGAAGTCAACTGCTTGAATTCAGCCAGGGAAATGATATTATGTCTAGATGCAGCAACACTTACTTGCTTGAAGTCATTACAGGTTAAGCTTTCACTCCCTCCTATCCTAGTTCCTGTCAATGCCTTGGTAGATTCAGGGTCTTCTGACTGTTTCATAGACTTTGCCCTCATATCTAAATATCACTTACCATGCTGAAAGATCAATCCCTGCTCACTCGCCCTGATAGATAAGACTATTAATCACCTTGTAAATCATGTCGTGTCTTTGCCAATTAGATTACCTTGCTCGTACTCTTGCCAGATTGAGTTTTTGTGACTAAACTAAAGGACACTTACCCTATAGTATTAGGGCACAACTGGTTGACCCAACACAACCTCCTGATTGACTGGAGAAAAGAAACCATAGAATTTAACCTCCTTGAACCAATGGACTAGCCTACTAGCTCTTGACCGGACCTAGAACCCCAGAATCTTCTATTAGTAACATCTTTACTTTCTGAGAACTCACCTATTCATTCAGCACCCAGACCATGTGCCAATTCTTCAAGTATTCGATACCTAGTAGAGAACTATTCCAGTGAAGACCGACCATTGAATGACCAGACAATACCCAACAAACCCCAGACCTCCCTAGTAAATACTGCTGCATTCATAAGTACTTGCAAATCTAAGGGAGCAATCAGTTTCCAGATCACATCCCTTTCTATAGTAGCTACTGGTCTCGCCGCATAGACAGGGGAGGCTGACCCAGAGATACCAGGGCTTCCCAAGGAATACCAGGAGTACAAGAATGTCTTTAGCACACAAAAGGCCAAATTACTTCCAGAACATCGACCTTATGACTTAGCTATACAGATCGAAGGGGACAAGATACCTCTCTTAGGCTCTATATACTTTCTATTGGCACTGGAACTGAAAACCCTGTAAGAGTTCTTAGAAGAAAACACTAAAACAGGTATCATATGTCCATCCAAGTCTTCTTGTGGTGCCCCAGTACTGTTTGTCAAGAAGAAAGATAGGATACTATGCTTATGCATAGACTACTATAATCTGAACTGAATGACCTATAAAGATTAATACCCAATTTGTCAAACTAGCTAACTTCAAAGCTGGAATTAAGCCAACTGCTCCTTTATCAGTATTTGATAAGAAGAACTCGATAGAGTTTCTATTAGATTTTCTGCACTACTTATACAACTACTACATAGTCTGTGCACTACTTTTCCACACTTATCATGTGACCCATCATGTGACATCATGTGATGTGACACTGTGACTTCCTGTCATATGACTGTGACTATGTGACACTTGTGACATGATACTTTTCCATACTCTCTTCTGTGTAGTAAGTCCAAGGAAAAGAAAAGAAAAAAAATATAAATAATAACTTAGCCATTTTGCCAAGTCATGATACAATTCCCCTCTTGAATGACCTCTTGGACACCCCCAGGAAGGCACAGATATACTCCAAAATAGACCTAAAGAGTGCTTACTATCTGGTACGCATTGCTAAGGGGAACAAGTGGAAAATAGTCTTCTGCACTTACTATGGTTCATTCAAATGGCTTATGATGCCATTTGGCTTGTCAAATGCCCCATCAGCCTTCCAGCATTTTATAAATAATATCTTCTCTGATCTCTTAGATATCTTTGTAGTCATCTATTTGGATGATATCCTGATTTACTCAAACAATATGGATGACCATAAGAAGCATATGAAGGAGGTTCTAAGAAGACTATGAGAGAATTGGTTATATATATCACCTACCAAATATGTCTTCCACCAGGATAAGATTGAGTTTCTAGATTTTGTCTTGGAAGCAGATGGCCTGAGGATGGATGAGTCAAAGATACAGACTATCCAGGAATGGCCAACTCCATGTCGAGTAAAGGACATACAGTCCTTCTTAGAATTCACAAATTTTTACAGATGCTTTATCAACAATTACGCTGAAGTGATTTCGCCACTCACCCACCTAACCCAAAAGAACAAACCCTAGACCTAGACAATAGACTGCAAAGTAGCATTCAACAACCTTAAAGAAGCATTTACTATAGCACCCATACTGGGACACTAGGATCCTGAGTCACCAATGATCCTGGAGACCAATGCCTCTGACTGTGCCCTGGCAGCCATTCTTTCTACCCAATCCAATAGTGAGGTTTGCCCAATCACCTTTCACTTGAGAGCCTTCTGTAAGGGAACAGCACTAGTATTGCTTAGGCAACCTGGTAGAGTTCGTATTAGCTAGTGTTCCCACAGATCCTTGGAGTCCGCGGTACCTAGTTCCTACATCCTCTAGTTTGGGTCTCCATCACAGTACTACATAGCTATATCTGGTAGTGTAGTTATTATTGTCCTGATGTAAGTGTCCATAGCAACTGACACATGGACTAGGCTAGTCTAGTATATATAGCTAGTAATGTACGGTAGAATACCTTATCTCAACAATAGTTTGAGCTCCTGGGCTACCCATCACTCTGACTTAAGATGCCTTGTCTACTATATTCGAGTGTATTCTGGTGTACCTTTAAGTGTGCCCTTATACCTTTAGTGCAGCAGAAATTAATTATGACATACATGATAAGAAGTTATTAGCTATCATTGAAGCCTTCAAGAAATGGCAACACTACCTTGAGGGAGTGGCCATCCCAGTAGAGGTATATATGGATCATAAAAACCTCACCTACTTCTTAGAGACCAAAACACTCTCCCAGTGTCTAGCCAGGTGGCTGGAATTTCTCTCACAGTTTAACCTGTCCATCAAGTTTTGACCAGAAAGGTTGGGGAAGAAGCCAGATGTCTTGACCAGAAGATAGGACGTCTATAGAGGTGACCTATCAAAGAACCTTCCAGCCTAGAGGCCAGTCTTTGCTCGAACTCAGTTAACATCCTCTATTGTGGACTTGAATAGTCAGCCCCTAACTTCGCGGGCAGCCACTGTAACTGACCTTCAATTACTCATTAAGGAGGTCCAGGAGTTAGACCAATTGCACACGAATCCCTTAATGAATGGGGGGATAACAGATGATCATCATTGGACTAGGGATGAGGACGATATGTTATACTATGAAGAACAAGTCTTTATACCCAACACTGGCAATCTTTGACTACAAGTACTCAAAACTAAGTATGATTATGTGTTGGCAGGTCATCCAGAACAGTCAAAGACTTACCAGCTGGTGTGCTGAGATTTCAACTAGCTAAATCTTTGAGAATTTATGCTAGACTATGTCTGGTCCTATAACATCTGTGGGAGGAACAAAGCGAGACATCATAAGCCTTATGGATTACTCAAACAGCTCCTAATCCCACCAAGGCCCTGGGAATCTATCTCGATGGATTTCATTGAACAACTACCTCTGTTAGAAGGCTATATGGACATCTTAGTTGTGGTAGACTGACTTACTAAACAGACGTTATTCATTCCAACCATAAGATCACTTGATGCTACTATGCTGGCAGAGTTGTTCATCAAGCATATCTTCTCAAAGCATAAGGTACCCAGCCATGTCACATCCGATCGAGGAATGGAATTCATGTCTAAGTTCTTTAGATCCTTGGCTAATGCACTGGATATAAAGCTATATTTTACCTTGGGATACCACCCAGAGGCCGACGGCCAAACCAAGCACACTAATCAGACACTTGAACAATTCCTGAGGATTTATTGCAACTATTAGCAATTGGATTAGTCGCAATTACTCCTCTTGGCCAAATTTGTTTATAACAATATGCTGTCGTCTACTACAGGTGTCTCCCTCTTCTATGCAAATAAAGGTTACCATCCCAAGATGCATCTATAGGTGGAAAACAACACACAGACTGCAGAGGCAAACTCTTTTGTGGCAGACTTGAGGATGGTACACGATGATCTGAGAAAGGCAATTGAAGACATGCAATGTTGTTATCAACTATCAGCAGACAAAGGAAGGATACCAGCACCCAAAATAGAGGTGAGCGACTATGTATTCATACTTGCCAAGTTCATAAAATCAACCCAGCCTACCAAGAAATTAGCTGAAAAATATTTAGGCTTCTTTGAAGTTATAGGGAAGCTAGACACCCACTCATACCTAATTAAACTCCCAACCACCTCTACACTATCCATCCAGTCTTTCACATATTGTAGATTGAGCCAATGCTTCTCAGCAATATTCCCAACTGCATCAATCCTCTCTCACCTTTTATAGAAATTGATGGTAGCTTAGAATTTGAGATGGCCCAGATACTGGACTCCAAACTCGACTGGCAAAGAAGAGACCCTCTATTGTACCTCGTCCAATAGTCAGGCTATGAGGACATCCCAGATAAATATTCGTGGACGCCAGCCACTGATCGAGAGAACACAGCTGAGTTAGTGCCAGAATTCCACTCCCTCTACCTGGAGAAACCTGGTCCACTCACTAGACTCCAAAATATAACCCTTCAAACCTCTAAACCATTACTGCCAGTCATGAACAAGGGAACCATGAGCTAATTTATGGCCACAAGGATATAACTATAAGGAGGGGGTACTGTCACAATGGTGACACTATGACGTGCACCGTACGTATGTCATGCACATGCCTGGCTTAGTCACCTGACTATTAGCTACCCTGGAATTTTCCAAATTATTTAATAATCCAATTTATTGTAATTTACCTTAGTTTCGTTCTCTCTTGGGAAAACTCTACTCTACTTGTCATTCTTACTTCTTCCTCTTAAATATAATCTTACTGAAATCCAGAAGGGGCAAGTGTAGAGGTGGGCACAACTAGTCATTGAGGCCAAGCCCCCCCTAGAGTAAATTTCCCTCCTGGAGTTATTCCTGACAAAGGATTAGACTTTAAACTTAACAATATCTTTTGTTACTATCTAAACTTTACTTTTTAAGCCTTTTTAATTATTAAATCATTAGATTACAAATCAATAAGTGACCATTTATGATACTTAGTAATTTTACCAAGTCATAACAGTATTATAAGTTATCTTAACTATAACTAAAAGAAATAACATAGACTGAAGTTAAACTAGTAGCTAATGAACAGCCTATAGTTTAAATAAGAACAAATAGTATACTTGTATATATAGTAAACTAGAATTAAGTAAGAACTCTACTAAGTTCTTTTCTAATTCTAAAATACTCTAATCTTAAGTTACCTCAACTTAGGGTTAAGTGTTAGTTACTAATACTGATATGAGGCCCAAAATATATTCAGGCCTAAAATTAAACAAATTTTGTGACTTTATCAGGACTAAGACAGAATTATCTGCTAAATAGCAAGAAAGGCACAGAGGACTTTACCACCAAAAGCTAGCTACTTAGCTATTAGGGCATAGTTACTCAAAGGAAGCTAACCCTAATGCTAGGTAAAAGTTCCGAAAGCAAAGGTGATATTCAAGTGAAGCTAAATCTAACTACACAAGCAGTCTTATATACTAAAACCAATAGTCCATACACTGCAGTCATGTGAGCACTAACTATTAATACCACTGTCCTATTTATAGATCAACAGGCACATCAAGGCAGACTTATGAGAGAGGCAAGAAGAGTATGGGAGAGCATCTCATGAGTACTTAGAATAGCTCCTTAGGTAGGAGCCTTACTCACGGTCTAGGCTATTCCCTAGAATATCCTCTTACACTGAGCTATCTAGCAATATACCTAAGGATATAAGGTTGTTACTACTAACAGGCCAATTACTTAAGAGCTGGCAGAGTCAAGCCTACAGCCCTATAATATTATTGCTGAGAATAACAGCTTAGTCAGAAAAAGAAGTCTTATGTGAAAAAGTTCAAAACGATGTCCATTATAAGGAACAAAACTAGTAACCTGACAGGAAATAAGAATAGAATATGGCATTACTCAATCAGTGATAGCTAATAATAGGATTACATCAAAAACTAATTTACCATGATCAGAAACAAAGGAGTAACAAAGTGTCTCAGAGAGCTATAAAAACAGTACCCAAGACTCACTAAACAAAAAAGGAAAAAGACAGGTCCTAAGTTACTGAGATAAGCCAAAGAACTAGAAGAGATCACCATAGAGTTAGTAGTAGATAACCTAATAACTTCGCAAAGGTGGAATAGACCTAATAAAACTAATAGAAAATAATCGAGAAAAGACAAGAAAGTACAGAATTTTTTATCACTACTAGAATGGTTATTGTATTAATAGAATTATGACTAGGTTTATTATTTTCTCTATTTTTTGTATATTTCTTTTGTATTTTTCTAAACATATAAAAACTCTTACTTAGTAGGAAAAGAACAAGCAATCTTAGTCACCTCTTTTCTCTATTTGGGTTTTCAAAGTGGAAATCTATTTTTAGAATGATAAGATCAGTGATTAAGTTGCTTCAACTCAAGATTGAGTCAAAAACAAAGAGACTACAGGACAAGTGACTTAGTCACAGAGGTAATATTATAAAAGCTCTAAGACAAAGTTAGGCATTACTAGGGAGTCAAGTTATACAGGGAGGATTCAAAGTTTCATATCTGATCACATAGCCAGAGAGTGCTACTGTGAGAACAACTTTGAAACAGAGCATTAGGGTAATACCAGATAGATAGGACTCAGAAACAGGGCCAAGACAGTAGTCTAGAATTGAGAAATGGATTCTGAACATCACTGCTACCATGGTACATCAGCAGAACTTTATTTAAAACAACTTCCTTTTATCTTCAACTTTTGAATTCATTTTCCTATGAATTTGCATAAGGGACACTGTGCTAAAACACAGTATTAGCTAGGGTGCTTTCTTAGGAGATCATACATTTTATCTATTAGAAACTTTGTATTCACTGCTACCTACACAGTAGTTAGGGAACTCTAAATAAAAAAAAAACAGGAAAAGCCCTAGCATATTCAGCCTCTTTATCAAGAACTGGTAAACACTTGTAAAATAAATATGGACAAATAGTATAACTTGTATCTAGTATGTATGCTGCACCGAACGTGGGATGATGGCGCTTGCAATTTAATTATGTAAAAATTAGGTAAGTATTTGTCAGTTTTAGCTAAGAATTGGTCATCAAATTTCTTCACATGTTCTC
>Ga0153997_1000277_pt1 | contig 15165 bp, 7 predicted proteins | sample TSNC081MetaG_FD_104750 | JGI IMG/M metagenome (GOLD analysis project Ga0153997, IMG submission 104750) | Attine ant fungus gardens microbial communities from North Carolina, USA - TSNC081 MetaG | ecosystem: Host-associated > Fungi > Mycelium > Unclassified | place: USA: North Carolina, Lumber...
CCAGAATTAAAAATGGAAGATTTATAAGTAGTTGTAACAGGGGCATATTTTTATAAATAAGATAAATGTTATTCCTTGAGGAGTGACGTACCTTAAACTGGTTGTACTGAGAACCGGTTGTTCCGCTTCCAACATGATATACCACTGCTTTTGAGGCAAATACATTTTTGTAACCGTTGATTTTTGCCCTGTATCCGATGTCTATGTCTTCCAAGTAGGCGAAATGTCTCTCGTCAAACAGCCCAATATCATCTAATATGGACCTTCTATAGATTGCAGCTCCAGCGCAACTTGCAAAAATTTCTTTATTATCGTTATATAGTTTTTGCGATTTCCCTCTCCCTTCTGCAAAAGCCCAGCCTAGAATACTATAATAATTACCGGCATCATCAATCAAGTCCGGCGCATTTAGCTGCAGCATCTTTGCTTGACATGAAAATATGCTCATTGATACTTGTATGGTCTTATATAATTCTCCCACAAAATTGGGAGCAGCCACAGTATCATTATTCAGCAGGATTACATAGGGCGTATTTAGGGCTTCTATCCCCCGATTCACAGCATGACAAAAACCTGTATTTTCATTTATCTTAATCAACACAACTTCTTTGTAATTATCTTCTATAAATTTGCTGCTCCCATCTGATGAACCATTGTCCACTACTATCGTCGTAAAGTTATTAAAAGCTTGCTTTCTTAAACTATCTAAACAATCTTTTAGATACTTAAGACCATTATGGTTAGGTATAACTATTGAAATTTCATTCATAAATACTCCTTACAAACTCTTTAGAGAATAATCACCTTTGCAGGGAGATAGATTTATATTGTAATATGGGTCAGGCGTATCTAACACTTGTCCCCAGCGTTTCTTTAATATCACTCTGTCATTCTCCAGCTTTTTGTCAATTTCTTTATTATTTATTTTATTTTTACTTTGTCCCTGCTTAATTAAGTATATCTCTGCATATGGAGAGTATACAACGCAAAACCCCACCTGTCTAGCTTTTAAACATAAATCAATGTCTTTTACATAACTTTCCAACTGAATGTCGAATTGTCCGATTTCATGGAACAACGCAGTTTTTATCATCATTAATTTAGACGAAACTGCACTTACATTCTGCTGTAAATTGGCTTTGTGCATATATCCCGAATATTTTTTATCCATGCCATGAAAAAGGGATGTGGCAAGGGCAGGACCGCCTAATACATAGCCGGCACACTGGATTTTATTATCAGGACTATATATTTTTCCTCCGGTAATTCCAATATTTTTTTGCTGACAATGTCCCAAAAGGGTTTCTATCCAACCAGAAGTTACTACCTTTGCGTTTTCATCGACAAACAAGAGATATTCTCCTGCTGCACCAAGAGCCGCAGCGTTCATTATTTGAGAATAATTGCAAGTGTCCTCACAAGGCAAAAGTTTTATGGGATTTTGTATGAAATCCAAGGGTTCAATACAACTTTCTATCTCACTTTTCCTGTTTGCTTTTACTGCAATTATGATTTCATAATTTTCATATGTGCTCACCTCTATAATTGTATGGAGACAGAGGGACAGCTTTGGATTGTTTGAATCGCTACTTACTATAAGAGATACCAGAGGTCTCTCTGTCAACTCGTATTCGACTTTGTAAAATCCTAAGTCTTTTGTATGGGAAACCTTTCCCTTTATCGAGCTTCTCTTAAGATGAGCTGCAATCGCTCTTTTTCCCGCATCGAAAGCATATAGTTTACTATCCGGATTTTCGGAGGTTGAATCCTTATGAACTCTCCAGTGGTATAATACCTTAGGAATATGACAGACTCTCTTGCCGCTTTCGATACACCTAAAAATAAAGTCGTAATCCTGAGCACCGTTATATTCTTTTTGGAATCCCTGTATTCCCTGTGCTATTTCTTTTTTCACAACGAAAAAATGGCAAATATAATTGTTGGCTCTCAACAACTCCAAATTAAAATCGCATTTAAAATTAGGTCCAAAATGCTCTTTCGTCTTTGTATTCACTTTGTCTTCGTCTGAGTATAGTACATCTATCTCAGGATTCTGATTTATCGCCCACACGACTTCATAAAGAGCGCCCGGAGCCAGTAAATCATCGTGGTCAAGCAATCCTATAAAATCTCCATCTGCCATCTGTATCGCAGCATTTGTATTTTGTGCAATTCCGGCATTTTTATTAAGAATTTTGTATTTAACTCTTTTATCCTGCCTGGCATAAGATTCTTGAAGCTCATATATGGCCGACTCTTTCGATTTTACATCAGCATCTGCAAGACATAATTCCCAATTTGTATAAGATTGGTTTTGCACGGATTCTATCATTTCGGATAAAAACTGGATGGGCGGCTTGTATACGGGCACGACGATACTAATCTTAGGGGAATATGAAAAATTGGTTTTTCTCTGTCGGTTAAGTTCCTCTGCTGTGGCTTTATTGTTCTGAAACCATTCTGCATATTTCACATCTTCTTTTTTAAACCGCTCTGTCATTTTGAGCGCAAATTCCCCTATTCCATTCTTTTTTAAATATTTTATTCCTTTTTTTATATTATAGATTGAAATTCTTCCTAAAAAATGGTCCCATTGTATTCTCTTCACACTAACTCCCATCTGTCAGCTCATTTTCGCTTGAATATTTATCTGTTTTTTCATATATATTTTCCTCCTGATGCGTTAATTTTTTCTTTAAAAACGAACCTGCTTAATAGCATCACAAAAATATATTCTAATAATTCTACAACCGATATATATTTTAATCTATTCCTAATAAGGCTGAGGTTGCTAATATAGTCGACATAATAAGCATGCCATATCCTGCAATAACTTCTATAATTGATATATTCTTTCCATGTGGTATTTTACTCTATTTTTGCACTTTTTTTAGTAACACTTGGGAAAGGGAGGATACACATACTCCTAAAAGCAGGAACAGGAAATATTTATTCGTTTCCATCTGCATTTACCACCATGAATTCCAAAAGTATTATGATGATTCCCATAATACTATGTATTGAAATTTTCTCGCCAAAGAATGGCGCCGCCCATATGATGAACCAGAATATACCGAACGCCTTATTCGCATAGGCGATGGATAAATCAATTTTCTTAATTATCTGCTGCCAAAATATGGCGTAATTCCGAGTAATGCAAATTGAATACCATAGCAAATGATATAGCCGGATGTTAAAAAATCATAAGTGGATACAAATTTTGCTGCGACCGTAGACAGCGTATTTATTAAAATGACAGATTGAAGAAGTAGAATCTGTTTCATATTGCAATTTTGCAAACAACTTTTTGCTAATACGGATAGTACACCATACAGTGCCTACACCGAGTAAAACGCTGACCATTCGAGCCGACAAAAGTAGAGCTTTAGATGAAGCAGTGAACAAACCGGTAATCTTCATAAATACTGCACTTATCATATAGGATAATATAGGGCTAAAGCCATACGATATCCCTCACATTGGATGTCGTATGGCTTCCTCTCCACCGTGAGGAAGCATTCCGTATTTGTAGATATATTCTCGAATCTGGTATCGCATCGTTTCATCCTGTGAAACGTTAAGATCCTGTACATATGCCCAGATAAAATAAAATGTAAATATACAGCAAAGAAATATGGCTTCATAAATATGATCTCTATGTTTAAATTTTTCTAATTTCATTTCGTCTCCCCCTCTCTTCTGTACTGTTTCCGTTTTTAATTTATTTCCACAAACAATGAGGGGATTGCAGGAATGCTTGCATGATTACAATTGCCAAATACCGCAAAGATCAAATATCACACAGCCTGTTGCCTCTAAGTATTTAACTACTTCAATGAAAAGTCCGTTTTATTAAGTGTTAAATTGGGATTATAGTAAGGATCCCCATCCTTTAATATCTTATTCCATTTCTCTCCAAATTTTGCAACTTCACTATTAAATCGCAGTACTTTCTCCTGCGTATCTTCCAGCCCTCTTGACTTGGACTCATAGTGGTATAGCTCTGCATAAGGATTGTAAACAACCAGTTTCCCATATTCTCTTACTTTTAAACAAAAATCCACGTCGTTAAATGCAACTTTAAACTCCGGCGACAATCTGCCTACCGCTTCAAATACAGATTTTTTCACCATCATACATGCTGCGGTCACTGCACTGTAATTCTGCGCACAGATAATTCTGGAGAAGTACCCATTTTCAGAGCGATGTTTTCCGACAAATGTGTTACCCGCAATTCCGCCAAAACCTATTACTGTCCCAGCATGCTGAATTGTGCCATCTGCGTAGTATAAACGCGCTCCGACAATTCCTACGTCATCACGCATACAATAGCCTAATAGTTCAGCAAGACAGTCTTCGTTAATGATTTCTGTATCGTTGTTAAGAAGTAGTATATATTCACCGCCAGCATACTTTACTCCGAAATTATTGATAAGTGAATAATTGAAGTCCCCCTTGTAATAAACTACTTTTACTTTATTACTTTTTTCTTCCAGTTGCTTATAATAGGCAAAGGTTTCTTTATCTGTACTATTGTTTTCCACTATGATAATTTCATAATTCCGATAGCTGGATTTGTATTCTATGGATGCTATACACTTTTCCAAATCTTCAATATGATCTTTGTTGGGAATCACAATGGATATAAGCGGATTTCTGCTAACATCATATTTAGACCTATATAATCCTAAATATTCACCTTGCGATACCTGTGCATTTATACCCGTTCTCTTGTAATGAGCAGCAATGGCCAATTCACCGGCTTTGAACGCATACATTTTACTCTCTGGCTTCTCTGCCGTAGAATCCATATGAGCGCGCCAGTGGTATAGGATCTTAGGAATATGGTATATATTCCTCGCAACCTCTATGCAACGCAATGTATAGTCATAATCCTGAGCTCCATCATACTCTGGGTTTAATATACCAATTTTTGCAACTATACTCTTACTTACTACAAGCAGATGAGAAATGTAGTTCATGCTGCGTAGTAAGTCTATGTTAAAATCAGGTTTGAAATGAGGTTGAAAATATCTCTTACCATCCATAGAAATTTTATCTTCATCCGTATATAGAATTTCAATTTCCTTATTTTCGTTTAAGGCTTTCACACACTCATATAAAGCATCTGGTGCAAGCAAGTCGTCATGATCTCCAAACACTATGAAATCACCTGTGGCAGCTTTGATTGCCTCATTGGTATTTTCTGATATTCTAAGTTGTTTGCCGTTATGAATCACTTTTATTCTTTTCTCCTGCTGTTCGTATGCGTTTAGGATAGAAGTAAGCGGTGAGTCAACTCCACTTCCATCCGAAAGGCATAGTTCCCAATCTGCATAGGTTTGCTCTTTGATAGAGTCTATTAAGCTATTTAAATAGTTTTCTGGTGTTTTGTAAAGCGGCACAACGATACTAAACTTAGGGTTGTACAAAAAGATATCAGAACGTTGCTCTTCTAATTCCTGTTTTGTCGGAATATTTTCTATCCGCCATTTATCATAATCTACCACCGCCACCTTCAGGTCTTGACGTTTTAGTTTTGATATTATTTTTTTAATTGTTTTTATGAATCCATTCGCTTTTAAGTAACGAAAAGTTTTATTAATAATGAATCTATAGTTAAGTTTTATCCTTATTATATTACTTTCTCCAACCTTTTTTTCTCCTCTTATAGGCTCCAATACTTCATGCTTTCCAGAAGTCATCTTTAATTCCCATCTATTTAATGAGTTTGCCTTAACCGCTATTTCAAATCCACACTCAGGATCTACCTCAATCTCTTTCAGCGACTCTGCTGCATCAATTCTACTGGTAAAATTTACTGAAATTTTTTCTTCAACTCCATCTAATGTGGTGACCTTGTAATTTATAACATTATTTGAAATTGCCCAACCTTTTATAAGAAATTTTTTTTCATCCTTTACATACTCTACACTATCAATACAATACGGAAATCTCCTCTTCATGCCAGAAATCCGCTTCGTTGAAATATTATGTGACAATTTCATTTTATCTCCATTTTTACTTGCCGTATAGATATATAAATTCTTATATAATTTAAAATTTACAGGTAATTTCGTATGAAGATGATACTCTGTATCTACAGATGAGTCTATTGCAATAAATTTTTTTCTAACGGTTATTCCACTGTACTCATGGATTTCGTATGATAATTCTATATCATCTAAAAATAACTTTACCTGATTATTCTCCGGATTGTTTTTTTCAAACCAGCCTTCAACAATAAGTATATCGTTATCCAAAATATGGATTCTTACATTCGCAACATTAAAAAAATTATTTATCATTTTATTCTTATCCCTTTTATCTTTCACTAATTCGTCCATTTCCTCCAATAATTGCCTATTCAGAAAAGTGGCTGCAATTAACTGTTTTCTAAGAGAATGAATCTTATCTGAACTTTCAGCGTTTTTACTTTCCAGGTCTTTGATTAGATCACTTAAACGTTCCTCTTCTATTGAAGTATTTATGTTTGCTCTCTTATAGCCTTCGAACATTTTAGAAGCATCAAATTCTCTTCTTTCTTTCCTATATATTTTAAAACTATTATATAGCTCTTTGTAGGAATCCACCATCGATGAAACAGGTCTGGCGATTGAACTTAGTATTTTGCTCTTAGCTTCTTCATAAAGTGCCTTATCATTTCTAATTGCATAAATCAGATTCATCACTTCATCGGCTTTTGCGGATACCGGAATCAGAAAACCTGCTCCGCTTTTTTTTATACGCTCACCTACCGCACCAATATCTGAAGCAATTACCGGTATGTTACAAAGCCATGCTTCAGATAAAGTATAGCAAAATGTTTCTGGCACCTGAGATAATATACATACCAAATCTATCTGAAACTGCTTTAACAGATCAAATATCTCGTCTCTATTATACCCCCCTAACGCATAAAGATTTTCTTGTTCCAAATCAAATAAATCCTTATCTGTTGCAGCCCCCATAACAAACCAATTAATACCAGTTTTTGTTTGACGTACCAGATCACCAATTAACTGGCTGCCTTTCTCCTTAACTACTGTTCCAACAAAAGCAATATTCATATATGATTGATTTATACTTTTACCTAAATAATTATATTTGATGTAATTTCCATCCGTATAAAACTTATCTTTATATTCCAGCAAAACCCTCATCCTGATTTCACCTGACGCAAATACTAATTTGTACGTATTTACGCGAAAACCTGTATTAAGATATCTCTCGCTTCCTTTCATCTCAGATACATCATATCTATCAATTTTTTCAGTTCTGAAAATCCGTACATTATTTAAGGAATCCGTAGCTTCTAGATATACATTTACATGACGGTTATTTGATTTATCTAACAATGCCCATCCAACAATTTCATCTGGTTGTAAGGGATTATTAAATAGATTATCTATATTAAAGATCACATTTTTGCTAATTATCACATTGCCAATATTTGTTTTCGGCTCTGTATAGGCGAAGTCCCTGCCATGCTCAATCACAGTGCATTTACTTTCTAAATCCCTATAATATCCCAGAAATAATTCGCGTGTACTATTCGACGGAAATACTATTTTGTCACATATAGATAATGCTTTATGATTTTCTGTTCTCCATTTATCTGACACAGAAATCAATTGCATTTGAGACGCTTCCAATTCCCCTGTATTGATGTAATCCCTATCATCGTTATTTGACCTCTGATATAAATCTGGTGCTACATAATAAAAGTCATGTATGGAAGCAACAATAGGAATTTTTCTTTCATGTGCAACATGAAATAAGTCAAGGCTTACATCCATCACATGATGAATATGAACATAGTCTATACTATAACTGTCTAAAACAGCTCTAAAAATCCCTTCAAGATTTGAACTGTAAAATATTGGATAAGAGGGTTTGGAACCAATGTAGAATTTAAAGGATATCATCTCTTTATCCGTATACAGCGTAAGTCTTAACTCCTCCTCGTCTCTCGCCATAACAAAAACATTATAGTCTGCTTTTAAATGTTCTGTCAGGTCTTTCACATGAAATTGTGTGCCACCCAAATGATTATGTGTCTCTTCTCTAAAATCAGATTGCAGTAAATATAAAATATTCTTCTTTCCATTTTGGGCAGCCATATATAAATAAATATTATCCCTTATGAATTGGTGTGGATTTCTTAAACAAAAGTCATGTAGAGCTCTATTTTGTTTCGGATACCTTTCTTCTATTATTGCTGTATGTTCCTGAATCAGCTGTTTCTTTTCTCCCGACTGAAAAGAGACGGTACCTTTATGATATACAAAGGTATCATCGCACATAACATGATGGTAACCGTACATCTCTGCCCTATGACAAAAATCGTTTTCTTCACCATATCCGCGACCAAATGTATCGGCGTCAAACATCCCCACTATATTCATAACCTCTCTTTTTATATACATACAGAAACCAACTGCCACGGGAATCGTTGGGTAAACTTTTAAACTACAGTCTTGGATCATACTGGCGTACTCATCAATCGTTATATATTTAGACAGCTCGTTATCCTGGCAAAATACCGGTATGGAGCAAAGCGTGGCACTGTTTGACAGTGGAGTAACGGTTGCAATTGATGCTTCCCTGTAAGCGCACGAAATAATCTTTTCTACCCAGTTCTGCGTTACAATTGTATCTGAATTCAATAGAATCACATCTCTGTCAGAATATGCAATTCCTCTGTTGATACTAGCTGAGAAACCTTTATTCTGCTCATTTTCCAAAAGAATTACATTATCATTTTCCTGACTCTTTAAAAATGGAAGTATTTTATCATCCGTACTTTTATCATTAATAAGTATTACTCTATGATCTTCTAAATTCGTATATTTTTTTATACTATTCAAACAAATTTGAATATCTTCATAACCGTTAAATACCGGAATAATTATATCAATATTTCTTATCGCCATACCTTCTCCTTTGAATGAGTAAAATTTAACCACAACTTTGCAGAAGTATTTCTATATAATTCGTTATTTCTAATGTGCTTAACTTATGCAGCTTACCTTGTATCACTAACTCTTTGATGTCTCTTCCATCAAAATTCATTTCGTACATAGGATCCGTTGTTAAAAACAACTCTTCATGATCGGTTATACTTCTGGAGTTCAATGGAATAAAGTCGGTTACGGTCTGCTGTAATGAACACACGCAACATTCTCCTTCTAAGGGATCAAATCTTACCTTTTGGATATTTCCATAACCACTCAAGTCATATCGAACAATAAAATTGTCATCTTCCAAACCTATTTCTCTGATTATTTTATTCTCTTCTGAATATCCACTGCCATTGTCAAGGTAGAGGCTTGCATTTATTTTAGCGTTACCAGCCTCTCTGGCAACTATTTCATTCAGGTTCATGTGCTTAACTTCTTTTTTATACTTTTGAAGTCCATTGCTTTTTACATATTGTTCTGCAAAATAGACTGCCCAATACCAAAAAGTAATAGCCATTTCCTCATCAATTCCAAATTCTCCGTTCATTTCTTTTCTAGGCATAAGAACCTCTAAGGAATTATATTTTTCATATAACTCATTTATAGTTCTCCATATAATAAACTGCACCGGAACTTCAAACGAAAACACCCATTCACAATCTATTGCCAGCAACTTGTCTCCCCGACGATATATATTATCACAAATTAAATCTATATTTGCCTTTTTCATACACTCCAGTGCCCTGTCTATTGTCTGCGGACCAAACACAGTATGAAATTCCTGTGTCTGAAAAGCATTTGACAGATGTTTTTCAGTTAAAAATCCATCCTGGATTTCAAGAATCACATCTTTAATCTTACGGATATCCTTATCCTTAATATAACCTACTATTTCTTCATTTAAATTAGCACTCTCGATATAGGGAAACAAAACACCTCTCTCACCTATTTTACCGGGCAAATTACTACATATTCCATTATATTTTGTTATACTATTATCATAAATAGCTTGAATATGGCCAGCCGCCTCTTTAGAGAGAGGTGATTTAATCACATATCTCTCATTCCCACTCTGTTCAATGGCAGTCATTATACGAAACTTATTGACCCTGTCATTATTTACTTTAGTATATATGACCTTTTGTGAATCCGATAAATTTTGTTTACCCGCAACAACGAGAAATGAGTTTGAAAAAGTTGACATTACTCCTTCTTTTACCAGACTAACTGCGACTTTATGCTCATCGAAAAGGCTTATTTTTGTAGTACTATAATTATTATAGGTCTTACCATATTCATTTTTTTTAAAGGCAGTCTCGGTAAATATCTCATTTGGAAACTTATAATCCGGATATGGATAATAAAATTCCTGATGCGCAAAACCAACCCTCTTCAATACTTCTTCGATTTCCGTTTTAGAAAAGGTGCGTACTAAATTATAATTTTCATAATTATTTAATCCTAAAAAATAAAGCTCCGTATGATCTTCAGCAGCTCCTGAAAAGTATTTTAAACCCAATCTATTTTCAATGGCGATAATAATCCTTCCATCTTTTTTCAAAAATCGGGACATTGCCTGCAAAAATGTTTCATAAGGAGTATCTCCTTGTGTAAAACTAATCGCATATTCAAAAACTCCATTTAAAATAATATAGTCAAACTTGTCCTCTAAAGTCATATCATTTAAGTTGCCTACTAATATTTCCAAATTATCGTACTCTTTATGACGCAAATAATTGATAGTAGCTCTTCTCTTAGAAAGCTCAACTGATGTAATTTTTTTCATTTTTCTGCATAATAAACCGGTAATAGCTCCACAGCCAGCACCAACCTCTAAAGCAGTTTCCGTTTTCTTAAAAGGATACCAGTTTAAAATATTTTCTCTTACTTCTGATAAATGATACAAGATTGGATAGCTAACTTCTTTTGGCTTTAAATCACTTATTTTAATATTACTTTGGACCATTTTAAATATGACATCTTCAATGTCACCATCTGTATATTTATCATCATTTTGATAATATTTTAAATTCATATTAGCCATAGCCGGACCTCCCGTTTTTTTTTGTAACTGATTTGTTACTGTAACTTAACCGTAGACTTTATGTCAAAGTATCCAACCCGATTTTGCATTGAAATCACGGTAATGCCGCATACGTCATAAAGTCTGTGATATACAGTAAGATTTCCATTCTCATATCCGGTACTGCCAAGGGAAAGCATGTATTCTCCACCTTCTAAGACCATTTCCTGAGAATAAGTTATTGTCTGCACATCCCCCGCCTTTTTAGGGCTGACGTTTATGCCTTCAAACATGGTATTGGTTCCGGTTACTTCTGTTCCTCGTAAGTCTTTTATTGTAAAAGCAAAGATGGGCTCTTTGGTCTCACCATGAAAACGCACCTTCATTTTTATCGTAAAATTCGTTCCCTTTTCAATTGTACTTGTGATATTGCCTAACTCATCTTGTATGCAATAATCAATTATTTCAGCCTTTTTATCCCCATATGCAACAAGATTCGGATTTAATTGCATAGAATCTTTCCATATATGAACCTCCTCCTTCATATTAGACGAATCTGCCCGCCCTGCAGTATCATCTTGTCCTTCCTTATTATCAGCAACATCCAGTTGATTTACAAGAAGCTTTTTATACATATCAATCACTTCCTTTGTATTACCTTCTGAAAGCTTAATACCATTATTTAGCAGAATTACTCTGTCACAATATTTATTCACACTTCCCAGATCATGGCTTACAAATAAAATCGTTTTACCCAGCCTTTTAAATTCTTCAAATTTCCTATAGCATTTTGATTGAAAAAACACGTCCCCTACGGATAAAGCTTCATCTACAATCAGTATTTCCGGATCGATATTTATAGCTACTGCAAATGCCAATCTGACGAACATTCCACTGGAATACGTTTTTACTGGTTGGTAAATAAAATCCCCAATGTCTGCAAAAGATAAAATAGCCTCTAATTTAGCATCGATTTCCTCTTTTTCAAAACCAATCATTGTTCCATTTAGGTATACATTTTCCAGACCTGTATATTCCATGTTAAATCCAGCGCCAAGCTCTAACAACGCAGAAATTCTTCCATTCACCTGAACTTGTCCGCCAGAAGGATTTAGTACGCCTGTAATTATTTTCAAAATGGTTGATTTGCCAGAGCCATTTATACCAATAATTCCAACTGTCTCGCCTTTACATATTTGAAAATCGACGTCGTGCAGAGCAAAATGTTCGCGATACTTTTTTTGTTTTGTCAGTCCTAAAGACTCTTTTAGTCTGTCGCTTGGTTTGTCATATAGCTTATACAACTTATCAACATGACTTACCTGAATTGCTATATCATCCATCTCTAAACCTCTCTTTATAAGTGTCTGTTCATCTTCTCTTACGCCCAAGTGCGTTATAATACATCAGCAAAATGTTCCCTTAGCCGCTTAAATAGTAAAATTCCTATTCCAAATATTGCCAATGTTACAATCCAGAAATATCCGGTCATATAATAGTTTTTCCAAAACCAGGTTTTATCCATTAACGCACTTCTATATCCGAATACTATATAATACAGAGGGTTTAATTTAAAAAACCAGACCAGTGACTCCGGAAGCGTCGAAATATTCCACATAATTGGAGTCAGCCATACAAGTACTTGCAATATTATAGAAATAATCTGTGTTAGATCTCTGAAAAAGACCACTATTGCAGAAGTTACATACGATATTCCGAGTACGAACACGAATACGCAAAATGAATAGTATACAATCTGTAATGAATACAAATCCGGAAAATATCCATAACAGGCAAATAAAATCAACGTAAAAAATGCAAAGAATAAATGGACAAATAAAGCAGAAATTGTTTTTACAACAGGTAAAATAGAGATTTTAAATACTACTTTTTTTACCAGATAATTGTATTCAATAAATGCGTTTGTTGCACTATTTAGAGCTTCTGAAAAGAAAAACCATGGAACCAGTCCGGATACAAGCCACAATACAAATGGAAAATCTCCAACGTTACCTGATCTAAAACCGACTTGAAATGCAAACCAATAAACCAATACAGTCACAATTGGCTGCACAAATGCCCAGAAGATACCCAGATAAGAACCTGAAAATTTTGTTTTAAAATCATTCTTAGCTAACCTAAAAATTAATGTTCTATTTCCTACTATTTCATGGAAAAACGTTGATAATTGGCTGGCATATTTAATCAATACAAGCAATAGGAGAATAAGGACAACACATAAAGCTATTTTCTTAGGTATATCTGCTTCTTTTTGTAGATTAACTGCAAATTCATCTAATTGATAAGATGATATATCCAAGACAAAATAAGGATCTTGTCCTAATATCTCCATATATATTTCTTGATTTTCACCTAAAACAACTTCAACATTGTGTAACGTATCTTTATTTATCAGATTATAAAATCCATTTACGTCTATAACAATTCTCTCACCTCTATATTCAAAGTACATATCTTTTAACACAACATTACATGGCCAATCCATAAAGTCCATACGGAGATACCCAGAGCCTTGTCCAATAAGAAATTCCATTTCTTCAAAATTATCAATATTACGATAGGCAGCCGAACTAGAATTCATTGCACTAAAATTCTCATCATTGCCATAATAGGCTTCCACATTCCCCGTTCCACCAGCTTTTAATGACAGACCCAGTGTTATACTTCCGATGCCTTCTGCCGGCATATGAAAAGCTGTCAATATAGTTACAAGGATACCAAATAATACAACAGCAAATATCGTTTTCTTGTTTTTCATTTAAATACTCCTCATTGAAATACCTCTTTACAGACTGCTTAGAGGTCCCCATTTCTGATCCTTGTCAGCAATGAGCAATTCCATTCCTTCCTCGATAGGCCATTCAATACCTACTGCAGGATCATTCCAAATTAAGCCGCCTTCATCATTAGGATGATAAAAGTTGGTGCATTTGTAAGTAAATTCCGCACTCTCCGACAGAACTAGGAATCCATGAGCAAACCCTTTTGGAATAAAGAATTGTTTCATATTTTCTGCAGATAGTCTTACGCCAAAGGCTTTCCCAAAGGTTGCAGAATCTTTGCGCAAATCCACAGCAACATCATAAACCTCACCGCTAATCACGCGTACCAATTTGTCTTGCGGATAATTTAATTGAAAATGCAGACCCCTTAAAACACCTTTTTTAGAAGAGGACTGATTGTCCTGTACAAATTCCATATCGATTCCAGCTGCCTTATAATCATTAAAATTATAAGTTTCCAGAAAATATCCTCTTTCATCTTTAAATACTTTTGGTGTAATGACTTTTAATCCTTTTATATCACATGTTTCTACTATTATCTGTCCCATTTTATTCCCATGTATATGGCAAGCTTGCTTGCCATACTGCCCAAATGAAAAGTTGAAAGAATCGTTACCTTAAGCAGCCTTTCTGTTTTATTTTCTTTCAACATATACCTGATTCTATCATGATGAGAAGCAAATAACGCCTCTCATCATGCTCCATGCCTTTATAAACCCTCGGCAATTTCTATTAGATATTGACCATATTCTGTTTTCAAAAGCGGCTGTGCCAGCGCAATTAACTGCTCCTTGTCAATAAATCCCCTTCTATATGCAATTTCTTCAATACACGAAATATATAGTCCTTGTCTTTTTTGGAATGCAGCCACAAAGTCGGCCGCCTCCAAAAGTGAATCGTGATTTCCTGTATCCAACCAGGCAAACCCTCTGCCTAATGTTTCAACACTAAGTGTTCCCCTATTTAAATATACATTATTCACAGCAGTAATTTCTATTTCACCTCTTGCAGAAGGTTTCACATTTTTCGCAATTTCAACTACATCATTGTCGTAGAAATATAAACCTGGTACTGCGTAATTAGATTTGGGGGTCTCAGGCTTCTCTTCAATGGATAAAGCTTTTCCTGTTTCATCAAATTCAACAACCCCATATTCTCTTGGGTCACGTACGTAATATCCAAAAATGGTAGCCCCATTATCAAACTCTGCTACTTTTTTTAATATCTTTGAAAAGCTCTGACCATAAAAAATATTATCTCCCAGAATCAAAGCAACATTCTCACTGCCAATAAATTCTTCGCCTACAATAAATGCATCCGCAAGTCCCCTTGGCTCCGATTGTATCGCATAGGATATGTTAAGTCCCAGCTGTTC